>Ga0315915_1001992_pt1 | contig 25351 bp, 16 predicted proteins | sample MpolbnodulesMG_FD_207738 | JGI IMG/M metagenome (GOLD analysis project Ga0315915, IMG submission 207738) | Medicago polymorpha root nodule microbial communities from Los Angeles, California, United States - branched nodules | ecosystem: Host-associated > Plants > Roots > Nodule | place: USA...
ATACACACACACACACACACACACATGGATATTTTAGTAATTTACATAATTTATTAACGGGTACGGATACCCGCGGGCACGGGTATCATCATATCCGTGTCCATAAAGTAACGGGTAGTTAAATATCCGTTTATTATATCCGCGGGTACCCGTTTAGCTACCCGCCCCGTGTCCATGACGGATTTTATCCGCGGATACCCGCGGGCACGGATTTTTTTGCCACCCCTATCTTGGATGAACATTTGAATTTTATATCGTTTACATTTTTTTATATACATCAACAATTTAAAACTTTTTTACACATGCATCCAATTAAATCATGTCGTATAGAATTTTGTAGAGATATTTTAGGAATCAATGTATAAAAATGGCATTATTATATAATTTGATTGAATGTGTATGTAAAAAAAAAATTCGACCATCAATTCATAAAAATTAATCTCTTAAAAATTTAACGTCCGGGTAAAACATGTCACCTAAAATATATTTTGAAAAAGTATGTATAGCATTTAAAAAATGTAGGATGAATTTGTCAAAAAAAAAAAAGGGTAGGTTGAAGAAAGTTGCTCCCAAATATGGATCACTCATGATGATTATTATTTTTGGTTGGATAAATTGTCAATATATTAAATTTCCTAGTTAATAAAATAAAAATTAGTGAATAAAACCAATTATTTTCAAATATACTGGATGATTTCTTTAATAATAATTTATATGTTTTTCTTTAAAGTTTTCATTTTTTAAATATACTTGATGAATAAAAGAAGAAATAAGATTTAAAATTTCACTTCCATGTGACCAAAAAACCAAAATCTTCTAGCATAAAATAGGTGAGCCGAATGGAACTTTATTTACTTCCTCCCCCTAGAACATTCTTTAATTTGTTTGCTTGGATTAATTTGTCTATACTCTAGAAAGAACAAAAGATGAGAAATGAGTGAACCAAAAGCAAAGATAAACTTAACATATCACTTGTCATGATTCTATTTCTAGCTCCAAATCCAAGTTTAACAAATTATTCATTCAGTTGCAATTTACAATGGCATCATCATGTGTAGGAACTCTATTTTCCTCACAAACCAAACATTTAGGTGCTACCAAGGTAAGTGTAACTTTGCCTTCAACAAAGAGAAGAGTTGTGAGAGCAGCTGTCACAGAAAAACTTGGCATCAAGATTGAGAACAACCCTCCTGAGTCCAAGCTCACTCAACTTGGTGTTAGACAGTGGCCCAAGTAAAAACCACATTTCTTCATTTACCTCATCATGTCTACTATTCCAGTGAAACTTTTTTCTTACATTTTTTCTCATGGTGGTTAGATTATGATTTTTATTTTAATGAAAAAAGTAAATTTTTTTAATTTATGATTCATGCTATGTGCCTATGCTAGTTATCAACAAATTACACTGAATCTTTAAAAATAGTTAGGAGAAAATTCAAACGTTTTTTATGATTTGACGGTTATGATTGATTAACGATATAAAAAATATTTGACGGTGTGTGTATAAATTAAATCATATAATATTAATTGGCTCTATACTTGTAAGTTGTGTGATGTTTATAAATTTTCATTCTTAAATGTCTTAAGTTGAATCTGTTTCTGAATGTGTACACACATTTTTGGTGTAAATGAAAACAGATGGGGCTGTCCTCCAAGCAATTTCCCATGGACATATGATGCAACAGAGACATGCTATCTTTTGGAAGGAAAAGTGAAGGTCACTCCTAGTGGGGCTAATGAGGCAGTTGAAATTTCTGCTGGTGATTTGGTTGTTTTCCCAAAAGGGATGAGTTGTACTTGGGATGTGTCTGTTGGTGTGGATAAGCACTATAAATTTGAATAAAATCTCAACTATGGAGGACTTTGATTAATTGAATAAATAGGTCAGATTTTATTTGTAATATATGGAAGTAAGTTAAATAAATTTCCATCTTAAATGTACTCCTCTAGAGTATACTTTTTGCTCTTTCAATTATATACTTCCTAAAAAAAAATCTGTAAGTTATATGCTTGTAATTATTTTACTATTTTAAGACCATAAAAATAGGTTTCCTAAATAAATGGGACCAGTGTGAACCTAAATTTAAGGTACTACTGGATAAGTTTTTGTGGTGTTTTTACTGATCCCTTTCAAAAGCATTAATTCTCGGATCAAGCACTGTTCTAAAAACAATTTGTGGTGTCTCTGCTTTTTCTAATCCATGAGACCAAGCAGCGCAATTTTTGGTCAAGGACCATTACATACCTTATAATTACATTTCAAACATACGTCCAATTATAAGCTTCTTGTCGCATCATAATACTAATATATGATTGAATGTTTAGAATTTGTTTACACTAGTAGTTATTAAGTCATAAAGGTATTAAACATTTGGAAACAATACACTAGCAACTATAATAACAAACAAACATAAATAGTCCTAATCCATTGTTGAATATTTATATGCTACACTTATTGTATTGTTGATTTTTATCCTTAAACTATATTTGTGAGACACTAGACATCATCAACAACAACAAAAACAAGTAACAGAAAAGGAAGAAGAATAAGAATAAGAGATGTCAGGCTCAAAAGATCCATTAGTGATATCATTCGGCGAGATGCTCATAGATTTTGTTCCTGACACATCTGGTGTATCCTTGGCTGAATCTTATGCTTTTATCAAAGCCCCTGGTGGTGCCCCTGCCAATGTGGCATGTGCTGTGTCCAAACTTGGTGGCAATGCTGCCTTCATCGGCAAGGTTCTTAATTACAAGCATTTCCCATTTTACTATTATGTTTATCGATTATTTTCTTTTCCATATATACTTAAAATGAAATGCGGAAGGGAGTTGACAAATCTAGTTAGACCTTTCGCTTGTATCAGCTGCGTTTTAGGTTCAAATCCAGGGTTTCCCCGTTGATAGACTATACGTAAATATTCACCGAGGTTATGGTTTGATGTGGTATTATATGAGGACGTGTCTAATCTAATATACGTTTTTCTGAGTAAATATCCAATATGGTCATTGAAATTTATAGGACAACATCAACTTATACTTGACATCATCAATATTCCAAATGATTTCTAGCATTGTAAAATGTTAATTAGTATTATAATTCTTGATAGAACTCATAATTGGGATTTGTCCCTCGGTTCTGATCTGTTATCAAATGTATCTCGGATTGACCTCATTTACTCAATTTCAAATACATCCTTATATTATCAACTTAACTTCATTATAAATAGTCTCCGTAAATATCAATGGCTCGACGAATTTGATTACCATCTTGCAATTTCAAATATCAGATGGACTAGATCGATACATGATATCTACTCAAATCGTTCCTAATAAAATAAATGCAATGATTGCAATGTGATAGGTAGGAGATGACGAGTTTGGAAGGATGCTAGCAGACATCTTGAGGAAAAATGGAGTGAATACAGATGGTGTTTGTTTTGACACAGAGGCAAGAACAGCATTGGCTTTTGTGACATTGAGGAAAGATGGAGAGAGGGAGTTCATGTTTTACAGAAACCCTAGTGCTGATATGTTACTGAAAGAATCTGAATTGAACATGGATATGATTAAGAGTACAAAGATATTCCATTATGGTTCCATTAGTCTTATTTCAGAGCCATGCAGATCTGCTCATATGGCTGCCATGAAAGCTGCTAGAGAAGGTGGTGCTTTGTTGTCCTATGATCCAAATGTCAGGCTTCCTTTGTGGCCTTCTGCCGAGGCTGCTAGGTCTGGAATCAAAAGCATTTGGAATGAGGCTGATTTCATCAAGGTACAATAATTGTTTGAATTTGAAATTTCTTTATGGAAGTCTATTAAATGATGGAGGATATAACAGAAAACTAGGGTTATTTTGATCTTGATCATGTTGTAGAGCCTGTTTGGAAAACTTCACAACAAGTACTTAAGGAAAAACACATTAAGAAAATCAACTTGTAATTCCCTTTGGTAATTTTTCTTTTCAAAGAATGCAGTTTTTGCCGGAATCTGTAAAAGCGGTTGTATTGAAAAACTGACCATTTTCTATATAGGTGAGTGATGATGAAGTTCAATTTCTTACACAAAAAGATCCTGAGAATGAAGAAGCTGTTATGTCTCTGTGGCATGACAAGTTGAAGCTGCTTATTATCACTGATGGAGAGAAGGGTTGTAGATATGTCACTAAGGTATAGTCCATCCAATCCATATTTTGAAAACATTTCTTTTGATTTTTGGCTAAATCAGTTCAATAAATAATTTAGTTAATTGATCATTAGTGGTTGATTTCTACAACTTAATGATTTTGACTATACATTTGTTATCCCATTCAAGAAGATTATTTTTATCTATTCACAAATAGGGCATATTTGAATTGACTTGTTTGAGCTTATCTACCGACATAAGCCCTTGTAAGACTGTTTCAGACAATTTATATAAACAACTTACTAGATGTCCATAAGTTGCTATCCTATTTTCTTAAGCTCTCCATAGTAGCTTATGAAAACAGGTTATAACCAGCTTGACTTAATTTTATCTTTGTTACAGAACTAACTTATAAGTATTTTATATGACAATAGCTTATACTAAAAGTGCTTAACTAAACTATTCATCCATCTTTGGAAATATTGTTTGATTGCAGAATTTTAAAGGAAGGGTAAGTGGATTCTCAGTGAAGGCAGTTGACACAACTGGTGCTGGTGATTCTTTTGTTGGTTCACTTCTCAGAGATGTGGCAAGAGACCCTTCTATACTTGAGGTATGCTTTCTCTCTCTCAAACACAATCTAAGATCCACTCTAGTGACAGAAAAATTTCAAAAAGAGAGAAAAATTCAATAATTAAAACATAATTATTTAGTCTTTCTCTTTCATATTAGAATTTTTCCATCACCAGAGAGTATGCAAACCCTTCACACAGATACACATTTACCTACGACTTCTGCACAATGCAACAACTATGATGACCGTTAGATCTAGTGAGAGATTTTTTTTTTCTCGCTAAATTTAATGGTCTTCACAATTGTTGCACTAGTAATTGATCCAAAACACATACATATTAATTTTGAGTCTAGGCTTTGTAAAGGAGTTCTCATTGGTTGACATTTTTCTTTGCTTTATTGAATTCAACATGAAGGATGAACCAAAATTGAGGGAGACTTTGACATTTGCAAATGCTTGTGGAGCAATGTGTACAACACAGAAGGGAGCCATTCCTGCACTTCCAACTGCTGAAGAGGCTCAGAATTTTATTTCCAGCTCTAAAGCCAACTAAACTTTCCTTTGAAATTTGATGATAGTCCAGAGGACTAGCTATATTCATTCTTATTTGAGAGTTTTTCCTTTAATAAGACCTTCATACAATGACTTATAAAGTGTTCTTTCTATTTATGAATAATAAAAAACTTATTTTTGGTTCTTATGATAGTTAGCACTAATAACATACAATATTTTATTGTACTGTGCAAGTTAATGAAACAGGTTAGAGCCTAATATATATAAAATAAAACAGGTTAGAGTTCCTTCAAAAAAAAAAAAAACAGGTTAGAGTTCATTCATTACTGTGGAAAATCTTGGAACTAATAGGGTGATTGGTCATATATTTTTATCAAGACAAAATGAGAAATAATATTAGAGTCCAAGGTGGTAAGACTAAAGAGTGAAAGACAATATTCAATGACACTATAATACTTTCAACAATTATCAAACATAAAAAGATGAAGTCTTATAGAGACACAAAAAGTCATTACAAGACCAGACACACTAAAAAAAATCTAGATATACTAAAAGAGTGAAGACTATAGTTGTTCGCACATTAGAGATTTCTAGACCTATTACTCCGAACACACTAAAAAGAAAACTAGACACACTCATTCATCATCGAACAAGTGACTACATCCATCACAACAACAAAAACAACCAAGATTTTGATGAAATCTCGTTATTCAAACAAACACGAAATTAAAAAGCAATTTTCTTTCAAAGCTCATTGTTATTTGACCTTGGGTGATTTCTCATTCTCCTCATCAATGCTAACAACTCTAGTACTTTTAATCTGATCATGTGACAACTTATTAAGTGTCAAAGTAAGAACACCATTTTCCACCTTAGCCTTCACAGAATCTAAATTAGCATTTTCAGGCAATCTAAATTGCCGCCAGAATTTCCCATATGATCTTTCAGCTCTATGCCAACGATCACCTTTCTTCTCCCCTTCTTTCTTCCTTTCTCCAATAACTCTCAGCACGCTGTTCTCTTCCACTTCTATCTTTATCTCATCTTTTCTCAACCCTGGCACGTCCATCATTATAACATGTCCTTCTGGAGTTTCCTTCCAATCTACTTTAACTGGTGACAGTGTCATGGCTGGTTGGTCTTTCTCAACTCCAAAGGAGGTTTGTTTCATGACGCAAAATGGATCTGGGAAATGATCGGATAAGAGAGGAATGGTGGAATCCATGGATGGTATTGGTGAACTTTTGGTTTTGGTAGGAAAACTACCAGCAAGAACAAGCAAGAAAAAAGGTACTAGTAACATGTTGAGTTGTTGTAGCCTCATTTCTAGAATATTAACGTACTGGTGTTTGTTTCTTCAAAAACAGAATTAGTGGTCTTGTTGCATATATAGATTGTAATGTGGAATTAGCTGTTGAGAGTTTTCAGTGTGAGGTGTGTGAACTCGCTAAACACAAGCGTAGATAGACGAGTGAGAAGATTGATGTGAGTTGAAATTCATGCAAAATGAGTGAGTAGAAGTGGTTGTTTGGTACCACATGCAATAAAAGAGGCATGTCAAGCATACGAAAATGGTGTGAGGCACATGTTAACACACTATTTTGTCTCTCCGTGTTTCAAAATGAATGTAGTTTAATGTTTTTACATCCATGTTAAGAAACACATTAATTAAAAGAAAGAGAGATGTTATTTTAGCAAATTATTCAAATCAATTATTGGTTTGTTTTTCATTAAAGAAAAAATAATACTTTAGAGGTATATAGTATTAATTGAATGGTACAATTAAAAAGAAAAAATTATTATTGCATTGAAAACTTAAAATGACATTCATTTTAAAATAATATTTTTTTTTGGCTAAAATGACACTCATTTTGAATACGAAGGGAGTGACATTCATTGGAATTCACGTGGCTTTTCCGTTGTGATATCATCAATCACATGCAATTTTCCTTGAAACAAGTGACGGATCCAGAAATTTTAATAAGTGGGGTCAAGTTATATCATAGAAATTTATATAAAACTTTATAAACACATAAGAGTGCGAAAATTATACAAGTAATATATTTTTTTTGGTTAATTATACAAGTTATATTTATAATTGCCCTAAAATGTTGATTTTTTAAAAAATATTTGTCAATTTCTAGCAAAGTATAAAAAATATAACCATAATTAATTATTTTTTTCACCACCAACGTAGCGTCAGTCACAACCTTTGTCAACAAATATAATAATAGTTTATATAATAACAGTAGTTTTATGGTCTTGCCAACAATATGCTCTGAGATAATTGGTTAAAGATTTCATACAAAAAAAATTTATCTTAAAAATAAGCGTTATTTGTATCATATAATAATTATAACAACCTTTTATAAAAAAAAAAAAAAAAAAACTACTTCTTTTGATTTATTAACTAGTGCTCTTAGACACTCATTAAGATCCTTCTTAGTTTTATAATTTTTTTTAGTGTAAAAACAAACTATGTAGACAATAATACTATATAAAGAGAGGTTAAACTAGACAATAATATATGTTTATCGACATAAATAGACTGAAAATTCAATCGCTAAATTAAAAATCGGCCTCTAATACATTTAACGACAGAAATTGTGACCGAAAATTCAGTCGCTAAAATATAAAATATTAAAAATCAATCATTATTTTGATTTATACTTATTTAGCCACACTTAAAATATATTCCTAGATTCAACCATGTGTGATCGATAAGATTATTAACTAGAATGAACGAAGGGATTCAGCAGGTACTCCTTGAATATTCAGATAAGAAGCATTACTATGTAATGAGTCAATGACGCTGAAAATTATTTGAAACTAACCGGTTATGACATGTACAATAAATGTTGAACAATAGTTGAACGTTTTGATTTCTACATATTCAATTTTCGAGTTGTTAATAAACAAATTAACATCACGATATTGTTGATGGTTTAAGTGTTAAGTTTTCAGTGTACTTGAATTATTAGCTTTTGCTCAGTTAAAATTTTAATAAAATAAAACTGTGACGCAGTTTTTATAAAGTATCATTTTATTATAGAAAAATATTAACGAGTGCCTCTCAAACACTCTTTAAGATGTTAAATAGTAACTTTTTTATAAAAATTTGTACATTTAATGTATTGAAAATTGAACTATTTAACTTTTTTACAGAATAATTTTCTAATTTAAAATACTTAAAAGAGTATCACAGGAAGGAATGCTTGTTAACAAAACCCTTTATTATATATAACGCATTACCAACAAGTGGATATTATTGTGAACCCTCAAATGAAACTTTAGACAACATTTATAGGTCTCAACCCAATCCATTGTTTTACATCGTTTTTTTTCTTTCAAATACACAGGCCAGAATTGATGATTTGACAGGGACTGGATACAGTGTTAAGTTTTATCTTTTGTTATCAGAATTAGGTAATGTTTCATGCCATCGAACGTGTGAATTAGTTGGACTAAGTTATGTAATTCCATTTGAGTCTTGATCTGAACTTTAATCAAGATTGTTAAGGTTTGCCTCTTAACCCTTTTATAGAATGTGCAACTCTTTCTACCTTCACAAATATTTATGTTGTTAAAGCAGAAACTGAGTTCTATTGTGCAGAAAAGTGCTTATTCAAATAAGTTGTTTTAGCAAGATGAGAAAAATAGCAAATTAAAATTATAAAATTGAAAGAGAAGAATAGAGAGATAATGCTTGCAATATGAATCTCATTAAGAAGTGAATGTATGCATTACAAAGCCTTTATATAGACAAAACTAACACTTGCTTGTAACACAAACTATCTCACCGACTAACTAGTTTTTGTAACAAATTCTAAACTAACTAGCTTAAGTACTTAGATAGCAGTTATGAATTATTTCTTAATATATGTTAAGTAAATAAACTCAAATAAATTAATTTATGTTCAATTTTTTTTTTTTTTGGGAAAGAATGTTCAAAATGGCTTATTGACACACAAATCAATTAGTTTCATTCATTAAGAGATATAATAAAGCTTTTACAACACTAGAACTGACTCATCATCAAGAAGTGATTCACAACAAGCACGACCTCACGTGGAATCCCTTTATTTACAAATCAAACACATAATTAAAAAGCATTTTTACTACAATGATCACAATCACATGATTATTTCAAAGCTCCTGCTTGGATGGTTGCTCATTCTCCTCCTCAATAATAACCATTCTAGGACCTTTAATCTTATCATGTGACAACTTATCAAGTGTCAAAGTAAGAACACCATTTTCCATCTTGGCCTTCACAGAATCCAGGTCAACATTTTCAGGCAATCTAACCTGCCTCCAAAATTTCCCATAAGATCTTTCAATTCTATGCCAATGATCACCATTTTTCTCTTCTTCTTTCTTCCTTTCACCACTCACTCTCAACACCCTATTTTCTTCCACTTCTATCTTTATATCATCTTTCCTCAAACCTGGCATTTCCAGCATTATGACATGTCCCTGTGGAGTTTCCTTCCGGTCTTCTAGCTGGCAATCCAAGTTATTAGGATGTTAATAACCAATATGATGGATTTGCATATAGAACTACTTACAGTGTTTGGAACACCGGTCGTATTGCTTTGATGTGCGTCTAAGCACTAGCTGCTAATTGTAGCTTCACCATTTTCACATCCTAAACAACGTTGGGACACCAGAGAGGCAATGCCAGCATAGATCCAAACATTGGGTTATTATATTTATATAATTTAGAGACTATGAGAAACATCGGATAATTTAAAAACTAAATTGATGATTTATTCAACCAACAAATGGTCATGTAAAACCGTAGAGACCTGCGAGATCACATTTCAAATTTTAACCACTTAAATGTGTGCAATTCTTGTTCTGTAAGTGTAGCTTAGTTGGTATCTACCAGGGATAATTTGTGCAGGGGTCGGGGTTCGAACTTCGGATTTCCCACTTCTTCACACATAATGTGTGTGAATCTAGCCACTAAACTACTTGACCAAAAAAAAAATGTGTGCAATTCTTTAAGATTCAACATATCGTTAGACTAGAGATTATTTGAGGTAACATAGCGAGGCTTTTTGATAGAGTATATCAGGAATTTTATATAAAATTTGTTTCAAATGTAAGTTGTCTCACCGTGTTTTCCAAGAGTTTTTAACATAACATATCTTCCAAGAGACTTGGTGGTGTAAATGAATGCAAACAAGTTGTAAGCAACATAATCTATACAGATGATCATGGAATATGTGTGACAGTTTTGATTGGTGGTTTGAGACTCCAATTAAACTATGGAAAATGCCAATGGGCACTCTTTAAGGGTCTTAAATGATAAATTTTTATGAAAATTTGTATATTTAATGTATTGGAAATTAAATTATTTGACATTTTTGAGAAGTAATTAGTTAATTTAGAATGTTTAAAGCATACATTGCCAAAAAAAAGAATGTTTAAAGAGTGCGGTACTTGTTAACAAGACCATTAATTATAAAAGTATCAACAACCGGTTGCTGCTTATGATTTCTGCATATCAAAGTGTAAAATGTACGACAAATAAAATTGGGTTACGACAACAACTCTATCGGTTAATGTGTGAAGGTAGTTTCTATAAAAGTATTGAGAATGATTTGTGGAACATCACGTTGGAGCTAATTTGATCATGGGTCATATAAAAAATAATGAAGACAAAATGACAAATAATATCATAATTCAAAGAGTCATAGAGTATAAGACAATATTCCTTGACAAAAAAAAATACCATTCAATTCAAGAAGCATCAAACATAAAAACATAAACTATAGAGACACAAAACCCAACTAGCTATAGAGATTTCTAAACTCTCTATCACACCAAAAACCAAATCTTAGGTAAAATCCCTTTATTCAAACCAAACATAGAATTAAAAATCTTATTTCAAAAGTTCAGTGGTATTAGCCCCATCATTGTTGATCTTGCCTAATTTCTCATCCTCCTCATCAATGCTAACAACACTAGAAAATTTGGTCTTACCATGTGACAACTTATTAAATGTCAAAGTAAGAACTCCATTTTCCATCTTAGCCTTAATCGAATTCAAATCAACATTCTCTGGCAATCTAAGCTGTCTCCAGAATTTTCCATACATCCTTTCAGCTCTATGCCAACGATCACCTTTCTTCTCATCTTCTTTCTTCCTTTCTCCAATCACACTCATCACGCTGTTCCCTACCACTTCTATCTTTATCTCATCTTTTCTAAACCCTGGCACATCAATCATTATAACATGTTCATATGAAGTTTCCTTCCAATCTACTATAGCTGTCTTGGTTGATTGGTCTTTCTCAACTCCAAAGGGGATTTCTTCTGTGACGCAAAATCGGTCTGGGAAATGATCAGCTAAGAGAGGATTGGGAGAATCCATGGAAGATGATAGCAAACCTTTTGCTTTGGTAGGAAAACTACAAGCAAGAACAAGCAAGAAAAAAGGTACTAGTAACATGTTGAGTTGTTGTAGCCCCATTTCTAGGATACTTGGAAATGTGTGTGTTGATTTTGAAGTGATGGACAATTTACTGGTCTTGTTGCATATATATGTTGTTATGTGGCATTGTTCATAGGCAGTTGCAACTGCTGGATAGACGAGTAAGAAGAAGATTACATGTGAGTTGAGATTGATCATGCTAAATTACCAAGCAGAAGTGTTTGTGTTGGTACCACACACAAGAAGAGTGGGCAGCACACAAAATGATTGTAAGTGTTTGGTTGAGACACAAAAATTAGCTAGCACTCTATATAGTATATACCAAGCTTGATCATGCACTTATATTTTTGTACTCACCTTTTTTATAAGTTTTGTATTGCCTATCTTTTTTGGTTTCATATACTCGTATTTTATCATGATCGGTCCATGCGAAGGGTCGTTAAAGCAATCACTTTGGAGTTTCAATTTTTGTTTGAAATTTTTTATGATACAAATGTCTCTTCTTGTTTTTTTTTTTTTGAAATAGAGACCATTTACTTAATTAACCCTTTTTTATTTTTGAACATTATTAAATATTACTTAAATTGTTCAAATTTAAAAATAAAAAAAATCATTCAATGAAAAAAGACTTTTTTATTTTTGAACATTATTAAATATTACTTAAATTGTTCAAATTTAAAAATAAAAAAAATCATTCAATGAAAAAAGAGAATGAGTTAAAATCATAGAGCTTAATTCATTGTTATAGTACAGCCCTTTGACGATTATTAGTTAATTAAGTAATATAGTGAATTCATGAAATTTGCATTAGTAAGTAATAGTGAATCAAGAGTATTAAAATTATTAGTTAATTATCCTAGTGAATCAAAATTATTTCTAACTCTTGGTCATGTGTGACTATAGCACACAGGAATTTAAAAAAAAATATAAAATTTTTAAGCAACCGAATTTTCAGTTGTCAATATGTTCAGGGACAGAAATAGACTTAAAATTGTGGCTAAATTAAAAATTGGTCTCTAATACGTTTAACGACAAAAATTATGACGACAAGTTCAGTCGTTAAAGTATAAAATATTAAAAATCAATCACTATTTTGATTGATACTTATTTAGCCACACTTAAAATGTATTTCTAGATCCATCCATGTGTGGTCGATAAGATTGTTCACTAGAATGAACGAAGGGATTTAACAGGTACTCCTTGAATATTCAGATAAGAAGCATTACTATGTAATGAGTTAATGACGCTGAAAATTATTTGACACTAACAAGTTATGACAGGTACAATAAATGTTGAACAATAGTTGAACGCTCAGATTTCTACAAAGTTCAATTTGTCAATTGTTAATAAACAAATTAACATCACGATATTGTTGATGGTTTAAGGGTTAGGTTTTCGGTGTACTTGAATCATTAGCGGTTTCTCAGTTAAAATTCTAATAAAAATGTGATGCAGTTCTGGTAAAGTATCATTTTATTTTATATATAACGCTTTACTGACAGGTGGATATTATTGAGAACTCTCACACCCGATAATTTTCACATCAGCTAAAATGACTAAGACATAATGTTTGTCACACCTTTACAATTCAGTCATAGTCATTTTAAATTACATTATACTTATTGAAATTTACTTTGTTATGGAAGGATAAACATTGAACAAATGAAACTTTAGACCACTTTTATGGTTTAGTAGGGAATTCACTAAGACATATGTCTCAACCCAATCTACTGTTTTACATTGTTTTTTCCCTTTCAAATACACAGGTTGGAAAAGGTAAAAATATTGCAGAATTGAATGATTTGATAGGGACTGAATACAATGTTGAGTTTTATCTTTTATTATTAGACTTATGTAATGTTTCACACCATTAAGCATGTTAATTAGTTGGACTAAGTTATGTAATTCCATTTGAGACTTGAACTAGACTTTAATCAAGATTGTTAAGGTTTTCCTCTCAACTCTTTTATAGAATGTGCAACTCTTTCTACCTTCACAAATATTTATGTTGTTAGAGCAGAAACGGTGTTCTATTACAAAGAAAAGTGCTTATTCAAATAAGCTGTTTTAGGAAGATTAGAATAATAGCAAAATAAAACTGTAAAATTGAAAGAGAAGAATAGAGAAATTATGCTTGCAATGTGAATCTTATTAAGTGAGTGTACATATTACAAAGCTTTTATCCTTAAAAAAAAAATATTACAAAGCTTTTATATAGATAAAACTAACACTTGCTTGTAACACAAGCTATCACACTAACTAATTAGTTTTTTTAACAAATTCTTAACTAACTTGCTTAGGTGGCAGTTATGAATTATTTTTTAACATATGTTAGTAAATAAACTCAAATGAATTAATTCATGTTCAATGTCTTTTTTTTTTGTTGAAAGAATGATGAAAATGTCTTATTGACACACAAATCAACTAGCTATATAGTTTCATTCATTAGGAGATACTCTCTCCGTCCCAAATTGTATGATGTTTTGGGCATTTCACACGTTTTAAGAAATTTAATTAATTTTATGTGGGAAAGAGATATTATGAGTTGTTTTACAAAATTGTCCTTGATAAATAACATGGGAAAGATAAATGAATAACTTGGAAGAAGAGAAAGTAATAAATAGTTAAGGATATAATAGGAAAAATAACATTAATGATTCATTGGTATTGTAAAGCGACATACAATTTAAAAAAAAAAAATTCAAAACGACATACAATTTAAGACGGAGGGAATATAATAAGCTTTTACAACACGAGAATTGACTCATCATCAAGAAGTGATTCGCAACAAGCACGGCCTCATGTGAAAACCCTTTATCTACAAATCAAACACATAATTAAAAAGCATTTTTACTACAATGATCACAATCACATTACTATTTCAAAGCTCCTGCTTAGATGGTTTCTCATGCTCCTCCTTCGTAATGCTAACCATTCTAGAACCTTTAATCTTATCTTGTGACAACTTTTTAAGGGTCAAAGTAAGAACACCATTTTCCATCTTAACTTTCACTGAATCCAAATCAACATTATCCAGAAATCTAACCTGCCTCCAGAATTTCCTATAAGATCTTTCAACTTTGTGCCAATGATCACCGTTTTTCTCTTCTTCTTTCTTCCTTTCACCACTCACTCTTAGCACCCTATTTTCTTCAACTTCTATCTTTATCTCATCTTTTCTTATACCTGGCACGTCCAGCATTATAACATGTCCCTCTGGAGTTTCCTTCTAGTCTACTCTAGCTGGTGACAATGACATGGATGGTTCGTTTTTTTCGACTCCAAAGACACGAAATGGATCAGGGAAACGATCAGACCAGAGATCGGATAAGAGAGTATTGGGAGAATCTATGAGTGGTAGCAATGACCCTTTTGCTTTGGAAGAAAAATTACCAACAAGAATAAGCGAGAGAAATGGTACAAGTAACATGTTGAGTTGTTGTAGCCTCATTTTCATCATACTTGAAAATGTGTGTTCTTTATGATTTGGTACGTTGGGAAATAGTAGGCACAGTTATATAATACAAATTTAGCTTTTATATGTGTTTAGTCCTTGCAAATAGGGGTCATTTAAAATTTGGTCCCAGAATTTGTTAATTCTGGCATTTTGCCATTGCAAAATTTAATCATTTAAAATTGCATCCCTCTCCCCATTTATTCACTGTCATGTCAGTAATGTCTTGAAATGACAAAAATACCCTTGAGACTATCAAACAAGCGTGAAATTGTCATACTACCCATGGATCAACTTCATGTTTTCTATGTTTCGAAAGAGAGAAATTTCAAAGCTGGAGCCCTCAATGTCCTTGTACGGCCATCCTTCTATCTTCCAAAGTATATATACAAAACTTGCTTTACAAATACAGCAAATGTAATGATTTTATGTCTTGCATAATAATTTTTCAGCTTCGTGTATCTGTTGTGATGAGTAATTTTCCCTGCATCCTAGTTCTATATTGCGACATGTTCTGCAACGATCCAACTTCAGCTCGATATGCCATGTGTTTTCACCTTGATCCACGGATATCATCCTCCTTGTCTTTTGTTCAATTTCCTCAGAAATTTCACAATATTAGCAAGAAAGACATCTATGACAGTCAGCTGAGATCATTATTTACTGGAAGCACATAAAAACTGATCCTTTAGATTAAGCGAATCAAGCGAACGAAGGAATTGACCCACAAGGTTGCTTGTAAATCCACTAGATTGATATATACCAAGCGGGAGACGACGGAGCGCGACGGCGGTGGTGTTGGAGTTATAAGTGGATTTGGGATCGGTGGTTGGAACTTAGAGGGAGGAGTGGATTTAGGGATGTCATTGTTGTATATGTTGTGATAACGAAAGAAAGGTAGAGTGAGATCTGAATTGTGTGGTGTTATTTGTGATGTTGAGGATGGAGGAGATGGTGGTGGTTATTGTGCTGGTTTTAGAAGATGAACTTAGGGGTAAAACGGTCATTTCGTGTATGTGTGAGAACTTTAGGGGCATTTTGGTCCGTTCACATAAACTTTTGATGTGATAGCACTGCCACGTAAGCATATAAGTGACGTGGCAGTCATTAACTGGGATGATGGTCGAAATTTTAAATGATTAAATTTTGCAGTGGTAAAATGCCAGAATTAACAAATTCAGAGACCAAATTTTAAATGACTCATATTTACAGGGACTAAACACATATAAAAGCCTACTAATTTTGTTTCTTCAATTTGGTGGAAGCAGAAATGCTAATGTGTTGTATTGTATATATAGGTTGTAAAGTGTTGCATGCATGCATGGTTCATGAAGATTCAATAAATAACATACGCATGAACAGAAGAATTGTGGGTAATTTATCTTAACTAATGAACATTCACCTTTTTAAGTGGTATTATCATGACCACACCAATAAATTGCTCATTTTTATTGGTTGGTGGGTAAACTGCCCACATTCTTCAAAAGTAATCTAGAAAAAACCACATATGGATGGTAAAGAGTGAAATGGAAGTGAGATAATTGTAGATTGATTGAGAATGTTCGAGATTAGTATGGTGTTTTGGAGAAAGGAAAGGTATGCAAGAGTTTTCTAACCTCTTCCAGATGCTTCGTGTGTGTAATGAACATTGTTCTGCCAAGTGCACATTCGAACCTTAGCCTCTTTTCTTTCCAATTGCTATATTTAAATTTTTTTATATTATATTTTATGCAATTTAAACTCTCAAATATTCTTATACAAACTATTCACATTTTTTCACAAACTGAATTGATTAAATTGTCAAAATTCATTAATCCAAATAATAATCTTCACTCAAAATCACAATTATTTTTCATCTCTTAAAATTCTAAAATCACATTTTACAAAGCTCTTTCAATTTCTTCAAAATTTTATTTTTAAACTTTGCAAAATGTATTTTATATCTCAAATCAATCATACACGTATAATATTGTGCTAAAACTGAAAATTTTAAGAGTTTATGTTGAAGAAATTATTTGGCTCAAACAAAATTGAGAGATAAAATTACCCGGTTTAAATTAGATGGATCAAAATTATAATCTAGTCTATTTTTAATCAATCTTTGAAAACTTTTTGTTGTAAAATCTATTTGGCAACACAACAAGAGAATGAGATGATACTTTCAAAACAAATAAGGAATAAATCATTAATTTATAGTGGCAGATAGTGATTATATAAGGACTAATTAGTCATTAAATAATCATTATCTAATTCAACTTAATTTCTGAAGTAACAAGTAGTACATCCCCTTAAAAAAAACAAGTAGTATACATAAACAACATTGGGACGCCATAAAGGCAATGATAGTGTAAATCTAAACATGACTTACTATATTTATCTAATTTAGAGGCTAAATATGAGAAAGTGTTATAGTTTAAAAACAAAATTGATGCTTTTCAACCAATAAGTGATCATGTAAAACTCCAGAGGCCTGCGAGATCACATTTCAAATTTTAACCACTTAAATGTGTGCAATACTCTATGATTCAACATATCCTTCAAGTAGAGAGATTTGAGGTAAAAAATACTCTTTTGTTTTTGGTTTGAAAGAACGTATCAACAAACGCACACACTAAATAGTGGGAAGAAAAGAATTGTAGATTTAAGCTGCATTTGAGCATATCGGACGATTTTCTGTCCAATTTTATTTTTAATAGTAAAATTTATTAATATTCAAGGTTCTGCACAAGACGAACAGAGACCCGTAAAGACAGAAACAACAAGAAATAGTGTTGTATGTATGCGGAACACTAAAAAAAATCCATACATCTCGGATTATCAAATCATCAATCAAGACACCATCCAACCCAGAGCTACCACAAAAACCAATACAAAACTAACCACCAAAAACCAATTATTTGTCCAATTATTTGTCTTTTTTCACTTGTTATTTTTGACCGTGTTATATTAGTAGCATTGCTTGGAAGAGGAAATATTCAAAAGATAGGAAAAAGAGAACTTTGATTTTTGACATAAATGGAGAGGAGTCGGTTCACTCCACTGCCATTGTCCTTTTATTTTTCTTTTTATGTTATTTTGTTTATTTTTTGTATTTTAAAATTTAGTTGTAAATGGACCAAGATAAATAATAACTCTAAAATACATGTATAGACCTTATTGTCTAATTTCTATTATCATTTCGTTAAAATCGAATCAAATTAAGTATTAAAATAAAAATGCACACGAAAGTGTAAAAATGTACGACAAATAAAATTGAATTATGACAACAACTCTATCAATTAATGTATGAAGGTTACTACCCAAAAAAAATTAATGTGTAAAGGTAGTTTCTATAAAAGTATTGAGAATGATTTGTGGAACATCACATTGGAGCTAATATGATCATGGGTCATATAAAAAATAATGAAGACAAAATGACAAATAATATCATAATTCAAAGAGTCATAGAGTAAAGACAATATTCCTTGACAAAAAAAGACCATTCAATTCAAGAAGTATCAAACATAAAAGATAAAGCTACAAAACACAAAACCCAATTCAAGAAGTATCAAACATAAAAGATAAAGCTACAAAACACAAAACCCAACTAGCTATAGAGATTTCTAAACCCTCTACGACACTAATCATCCAACAAGTGGTTAATTTCATCACACTAACAACTAAATCTTAGGTAAAATCCCTTTATTCAAACCAAACATAGAATTAAAAAGCTTATTTTAAAGTTCAGTGGTACTGCCTGATTTCTCATCCTCCTCATCCTTGCTAACAACTCTAGAACCTTTGATCTTACCATGTGACAATTATTAAATAATGTCAAAGTAAGAACTCCATTTTCCATCTCAGCCTTGATCGAATCCAAATCAACATTTTCTGGCAATCTTAACTGTCTCCAGAATTTTCCATACATCCTTTCAACTTTGTGCCAACGATCACCTTTTTTCTCATCTTCTTTCTTCCTTTCTCCAATCACTCTCAGCAAGCCGTTCTCTGCCACTCCTATCTTTATCTCACCTTTTCTCAACCCCGGCACGTCCATCATTATAACATGTTCATCTGAAGTTTCCTTCCAATCTACTGATTGGTCTTTCTCAACTCCGAAGGGGATTTCTTCCATGACGCAATATGGGTCTGGGAAATGATCAGCTAAGAGAGGATTGGGAGAATCCATTGAAGGTGGCACTGGACCTTTTGCATTGGTAGGAAAACTACAAGCAAGAAAAAAGGAACTAGTAACATGTTGAGTTGCTGTAGCCTCATTTCTAGTATATTAAGGTACTGATTTGTTTCTTCAATTTGATGGAAACAGAATTAGTGGTCTTGTTGCATATATAGATTGTAGCGTGGCATGGTTCCTAGGAACTTGCAACTGCTGGATAAACGAGTAAGAAGAAGATTAATGTGAGTTGAGATTGATCATGCTAAATTACCAAGCAGAAGTTTCGTATAATAAGTTTCGTATTATATATTTGCCTATCTTTCTTGGTTTCATATACTCGTATTTATCAGAATCGGTTTAAGGATAGGGCCATTAAAGAAATCGTTTTCGACCTACAATTTTTTTTTATTTTTAAAAAAAATTACTTGATATAAATAATAAATGTCTTTTTTACTGAAATAAAACGACCTCATGTTATACCATTTTAAAATTAATATTAACAAAATTTTATTTAAAAATTAACAGATATTAAGAATAAATCACTTGACACAGTTGTCAATTTAAAATAAACAAAATCGATTACATTTTTAAATGATTTTTATATTAGCAACTCATATAAAAGATATTTAAACAAAATTAATATTATGAACTTCAAAAAGACATCATCTTTGCTTTCGTCTTAGATCTCCTAATGTGTTAGGTCTGCCGCATTTCAATACTTATACATCAATAAAATAAAATTATTTCATGGTAATTTTCTATATTTTATTTTTAAGTTAAGAAAACAACTAAAAAATAACAACATAAATTTCATCTTACAAACCAGTTTTATTGGGTTGTGTTGAGCACAACCACATTTTCATTCAAGCTAAATATCGTTATATTGATATTTGTGAGAATGTTTTGTTATATGCATTGTTTATGTAGGTAATTTTACACGGACATTCAATCTAAATATTATCTTGATATTTGTGAGAATGTTTTGTAAAAACAACATATATACCGTTAACTAACTATAAAGAATGACCATTTTACATGAAGCATGTATCCATGCAAGAGGTGTAAAAATACTAGAAACTAACCAAAGGTACTACATATATACGGTTAACTAACTACGACAAATGACCATTTTACACGCGAAGCATGTATCTAAGCAGGAGATGTAAAAATACTAGAAACTTACCGAAGGTACTACATATTCGGTTAACTAACTATAAAGAATGACCATTTTACACGAAACATGTATCCAAGCAGGAGGTGTAAAAATACTAGAAACTTATCGAAGGTACTACATATATACGGTTAACTAACTACAAAGAATGACCATTTTACACGAAGCATATAGCCGAGCCTCCGAATTCGTAGGAACGGCCTAAATTTATTTTATTTTATAATAATACACGATAAATTTCTGCTCGAATATGTTCTAAAAATTAACGAATAAATAGTGACAAAAATTAACTAATCAATGGTGAGAAAGAAACCCGTAAAGCCGAATTTGTATAGCATGTATGACAATATCAATAATGTCAAATTAAACACATTCATTGAGGTTCAAGCCGGAATCCTCGTAATTGGATTCTTCATATGATGATATTTGCCTCTTAATTAATCCTTTTGCGGAATGCACAACTCTTTCTTCATGTTTTTACGGTTCACACCAGTCTATCGTCATGCATTCCTCATTTCTGCTCCTAAAACATGCAACCACTAGATTATATGTATGTAAATTAAAATATGATATGATTTTTCCACAATTCAAACACACACACCCACACATATAACAATTATACATAAAGAAAATTTTTATTACTAGTTTCATGCAAGACTAATAGAGATAACAAGCCTTTACAACACTAAAGGTGACTCATCATCAAGAAGTGACTCACAACAAGCAAGACCTCATATGAAATCCCTTTATTCACTAATCAAACACAGAATTGAAAAGCATTTTCATGACTACAATGATCAAAATATTTCAAAGCTCCTGCTTAGATGGTTGCTCATTCTCCTCAGCAATGCTAACCATTCTAGGACCTTTAATCTTACCATGTGACAACTTATTAAGTGTCAAAGTAAGAACACCATTTTCCATCTTAGCCTTCACTGAATCCAAATCAACATTTTCAGGCAATCTAAATTGCCTCCAGAATTTTCCATAAGATCTTTCAACTCTATGCCAATGATCACCATTTTTCTCTTCTTCTTTCTTCCTTTCACCACTCACTCTTAACACTCTATTCTCTTCCACTTCAATCTTTATCTCATCTTTTTTTATCCCTGGCACGTCCAACATTATAACATGTCCCTCTGGAGTTTCCTTCCAGTCTACTCTAGCTGGCGACATTGTCATGGATGGTTCGGTTTTTTCGACTCCAAATGGGATTTGTTCCAAGACACGAAATGGATCTGGAAAACGATCAGACAAGAGATCGGACAAGAGTGTGTTTGGTGAATCTATGAATGGTAGCAATGACCCTTTTGCTTTGGAAGGAAAATTACCAACAAGAATAAGCAAGAGAATTGGTATAAGCAACATGTTGAGTTGTTGTAGCCTCATTTTCATTATACTTGAAAATGTGTGTGTAGCTTATTATGATGATTTGAAACTTGAGGAAGAAGTTGTAAAATATTTGTTTTTCTTCAATTTGGTGGAAGCAAAAATGCTCATGTGTTCTATTTATAGGTTGTAAATGACATATGGATGGTAAAGAGTGAAATGGAAGGGACATGATTGTAGATAGATTGAGAATGTTCGAGATTAGTATGGTGTTTTGGAAAAAGGAAAGGTGGTTGGTTCTAAGTGCATGAGTTTTCCAACCTTTTCCAGAGGCTTCGAGTGTATAACAAACATGGTTCTGCCAAGTGCCATATATGGACATTAACCTCTCTCAAAAATGATTGGAAAATTGAAATTTTAAGAAATTTAAATGTTTAAATAGGTTAAAAAAATTGTTCATTCTTAAATTTTGTGGGACTAAATTTATGAACTTTCAAAAATTTATCATTCAAACAATAAAATGTACATAGAAATACCCTCTAAACATAAATTAACTTAAAAAAATTCTTTGATACAAATACACTCTTATCTTATCTGAATTTTACTTACATTTATTTAAAATCTAATTCATCTTTCGAATAATGTATCCGGTCAAAGATAACTCAAAAATAAAATTGCTTTATAAAGTTCACAAGCACACATAGGGAGCTCACTCAACTTAGCTTAACTTGTCATATAAGCTAAAAATGCATGAAGCCGTGAAGTAGTTTTATTTTTGAAGGTTCATGAACTAGTTAATATTGATTTGATTAAATTCAATCAATTAAATATAAAAACTTAAGCTAATGAAAGTTGATTTAATTGGTGAGGAGATGATTCATTCACAAGATTGTGGTGTAGGTGTGAGGATCTTTTTGATGGATGATTAGTATCTCTGTAACGTTTTGAGTCTTGAGACTTGACTCTGATAAGTCTTCGGAGTCCAACTCACCTAAATTTTTATCTACCAAATAAACTGAAAAATGGTTAAAAATAAGTTCCACATGTATAAATCTACAAGCAAGTTATAGTTGACATTATCATACACATTATAATGCAGTTATGGATTAGTCTCTGATTTTCATTTAGATAAATTTATTTCTCTATTTTCAAATCCAACTAGTTGAATCAAATAACAAAAGGAAAAACTCAACTTTTTATTTTAAAAATAAATAAAAACTTAAGGAAAAAAATAATCATACAAAACACTTGAAAATCACTTGAAATATAAGAATGAACATTATAAACTTATATTTTTAAAGAACGACGTTGATATCCACACAAAAAAATGTCACTCTTTATGGACCTTTTTGTAAACACTTTTGTTTATAGGCTTTTTATCTTTGATAATAATTTATAGCCTTTTTTTTTACATTTAATTTATAGGCTTCTTGGTACAACGTATTTGGGATATAATGTAAAATGTTTTAAATGTAAGTTCTCTAAGACTCTCACCATGTTTTCCCAAGAACTTTGATCATAACCTATCTTCCTTCCAGACTTGGGGGTCTAAATGAATACAAACAATTTATAAACAACATAATCTATACATTTGGAATATATGTGACAGTTTTTCGAGGTTTGAGTCACCAATTATAAACTATAAAAGGTTTGTATGGTACTGCATGTATTTCCTATGAATTTTAAAGAGTTGCCAACCAGGGAAGCAATTTTTCATGGACTAATTCAGGTCTGTCATCATGAGGACAATGTCCAACCCCTTCAAGCATGAACAGTTGAACATTTTCTTGTTGAGAAGGCAATGAAGAAAAGTACTTTCCAACAGGTCCATCAATTGGAGTAAATGGATCTTCATCTCCCCATAAAAGTAAAATAGGCGTTGATATTTTCGGCACCAACTGCACCGGATTAGGCCCTGGTGGCCCTGTTACAATTGATACAAATGCATCTAAGGCTCCTTCAGCATTCGCCGGTTCCCTAATGATCTGCAGAACCAAAATATGAATTCTTATAAGTAAATGTTGTTTAAGATGGAAAAAAAAAAATATCCTTCCGGTGATTCCATTCATTCTTAGTTGTTGGTTCAAGGTAATTTACATATAGCAAAGAAAATCAATATATTTTGTTACTTTTGATGAAACTATTTTTTCCCTATAATACTTGGTTAATGTTCCATTAAACTTTGAAAACGACAAATAAATAGTTGGGGATATTATTGACAAAACAATAGTTAATGTTCCATTAAACTTTGAAAACGACAAATAAATAACAAGTTTTGTCTACAAAAGCAACAGTTAAAAAGGAAAGAAGAGAGTAATAATCAGCAATCATAGCCTCAATTTACCTCCACAAGTTCATCATCCACAGACTCCTTATTTCCATACACTGAACTCAAGATGTTCCTCAAATTCTCTCTGTATTTAAGAAAAGTATAATTTTAGGTTGCCTCTGCAAAAATAAGAGGGAAATTATGGCCTAATATAAAGAGAACTCATACCTTTGTTTAACACGCTCAAAAATTGCAGAGGCAATTCCCTTTTGATTCAATAAAAAATCAATAAGCCAAAGCAAGGGTAGTAGTAACTTGATCCTCCAATCATCAACAATTGCTTTGTTGTTCATGCCACCAGAACAATTTAATAGCACAATTCCTCTAACTAAAGTTTCACTTGAATCTGGTCGAATACTACATTATAAGAAGGAAAAAAATAAGTTTCAGAAATTTAAGATTACATCTTCAGCTACAAGTAGAAGGTAACAAACATACATGCCTGAAGCAGCAGCAATGAGACAAGCAAGACTTCCAACAGAGTTTCCTATTAGTACTGTTGGCTTCTGAACAACTTCATCCAAGAAATCCAAGATCAACTGTTTGTATTGAATATTGTACCATATAAGTTAAATTTGTGATGCTAGAGTGTAAATCACAGTTCTTAATCGCAGTTGCGGTCTTAGTTGCAGTTGTGATGCAAACCTTGATATTGAGGCAAAATGCGGCCGCAATTACAGTTACAATGCAGTTGCAGAAATCTCTAAAATAGTTATATTGCGGCTGCAATTGTAGTTTGGACTGCAATTTGGAACTACGATTTTAATGATGTCGAACTAAAAGGTCGTTAGATAAATACCTCAGCCCATGTTTCCATGGTATATGAAAAGCCTGGCGGCTTATCTGATGCTCCAAAACCAAGAAGATCAATAGCATAGACAGTATAATTCTCAGACAGTGTCTTGATATTCCTGAAAAAGAAAAATTGTGATGCCTTTACAACCCAATTTTGCTCAAGAAAAGTAGTTGAACTCAGTGATTAATTTGTCAGAGTAAAAATATGTGACATTTTTGAGGTATTGGTTGTGAATGTCACTAAAATGTGATTATCCACCACTTAGGCACTAATTCATTTCCTAGTATAATTAACTTCCATTTAGGCACTAAAATGCACATTATTTTTTTTCACAATTTTATGTGATAGCAACATAACACTATAGTCATACAAAAGAATATAAAGTGATAAACAAGGATAATGATATCTTTAAGCAAAAAAAATGAGTGGATGAGAATTGAGGAAAAAAATATGAGGGAAAAA
>Ga0315915_1001994_pt1 | contig 25337 bp, 6 predicted proteins | sample MpolbnodulesMG_FD_207738 | JGI IMG/M metagenome (GOLD analysis project Ga0315915, IMG submission 207738) | Medicago polymorpha root nodule microbial communities from Los Angeles, California, United States - branched nodules | ecosystem: Host-associated > Plants > Roots > Nodule | place: USA...
ACACGTAGAGTCTTCACATCTTTGAAGAATTTTTCATGCTTCAAGAATTGATACAAAGGTACACTTTTAGTATCTAATTTATAATTTTATAATTTAAGCGCAAAATAGATCCAAACTTTATTCTGTTGCATGTGTTATGAACACTATTCTTACTTCAGTAATAACGGGTATACTGTGAATCTTATGTGACTCACTGTACAATAAACTTGGTCTGGGTCTCAACAAAAATAAACTTGGTGTGGGTGTGTGACCTTTCTGAGACTTACCTGATTGATACTATTTATAAAAAAAAAAACGTGGTTGATAAAAATATTCATTGTGTTTCTTTAATTTTGAAAAATACCTTAATTTGTATATGGTAAATATTGGAGAAGATAATAGGGAGTTTCTCTTTTAAAGTGAAACTATTACATTAGAATATTGCAAACAATGGTGTTGTCATATAGTATTACTAAACTTGCATTAGTATAGTACGATGGTATATGATTATTAAAGTCTAGCGTTATTAAAAAAAAAAGAGTGTAGTGTATAATTTTTTAATGAATTTAATTAAAAATAAATTATAAAAATTAATATATGTAAGTAAATCAATGTGTATAAACCAACAATTTTGTTTTCTACGTTTTTCTTTAGTCTCGTGTAAAGATATGTATGAACGTCTATGGTAACTCACAAATTGAAATGTATCAAAATACTTATTTCATAAATCAATAAATTAATGATGAGATTCTCACTTGAGTTTACTTGATGATGTTGAGTTTGAACTTTGAAGTTTATTCTTTTTAAGATCTCAAATTGGTTCTCTTAGCAGTTAATTTTGGTGAGCTAGTTTAACATCTTCAAAAAATATTAATTATCATTTTTATAGAACTACTTTTCAAATTTTATATTTTAGGAAATATATAATTAAGAAAAAAAAAACACTATTTTATTGTTTGTAAGAATCACATTAAATATTTTACATTTTATCGTAAAAAATAACCAATATTCACTATTATGTGCCATAAAATTTCAGAAAAAATACATTTTTTTTGCCGACACTTTTGGTAAATAAGGTATAGTTATTATAATTGAAAATGATAAAAAATAATATTTATTTTTTCAAAAAATAACTAATTTAACTAATAATTTAAAGACCGGGTATACCGACACAATTGAATTTTGAGTGTGTAGTAGAAATTGTCCATAATCAAGCCACCTATTTGAGTGTTGTTTCCTTTAAATAATATTACCTTCATCCTACTTTCACATATGTCAATTCACAATTTCAACATTTAATAGCGTTAATTATCTATTAACAAAAATTACAAAAGTTTGTATATTTTGAAAAATTCGATCATTTGATGGAGTGTTTCTTAACAAAATTATAAGTGGTTTTACGAAGAAAACACAATATATCCCAACTTTTTTTTTTAAGGAAAAATATGTCCCAACTTATAATCCACTTTTTAATACCAATGAACCATTATAATATATTTTTCCTTTTATATTCTCAATTATTTATTACTCTTTCTTCTTTCAATTCTTTAATTTATATTTCTTATACCATTAATGAAGGCAAATTTATAAAATGAATTGTAATTTTTCTTTCACATGTAACATTCATTACATTTTTTTTAATTTGTGTAATTTATATTAAATGGTCAAAACTTCATATAATTTGATATTAACATTTACTCTCTTTTTTCATTTAAAAAACTTGTAGATTAAGAAATGAAGGTAGAAGACTATAGAGTAAATGGTTCACTATAGCTCAGCATAGTAAAAACTAAAAAGTAACTATAGACTATGGTAATGGATAAAATAGTGTCAATTACTATTAGAAATTTTTCCTTAAATATATTGTTTGTTTTTTGTTTGATAGTCACTTCCTATTCGCCTATGTGTTGTTCAATAAACTAAACAAATAAATGGTAACGAAATCTAGAAAAATTAAAACTAAATTCAACATTCCATCGTGTAGTTGAACATTTGAGTTTGGATCATATCTATATCATATGATCCATTAAGTAGATATTCATGTGAAAGGTTTGAAATATTCTGGAAAGGAAGAGTGTCCATAGAAATAGATAGATGCAATTTACTTCCTCTAGTTTTATCAATGTTGCAATTAGATGCAATTGTAACCCTTAGCCGCTTAACACAATAACACACTTAATTACAACAAAAAAAGGTTGCAGTGGTAAAACTTATATCACAATAAACTAAGATACGAGTTTTAGTGATTAAATTCTGCCACCTTTTTTCAGTACGTATGCAACTTTTGTTTATCTTGGCCTATTGATTTTTACATTTTAGGCATTCAACATAAAATGCCTAAATCATAAAAATCAGTCATTCATATATTTTGTTACACAATTTTGTCATAAAGGATGTCAGATGTCATTTGTTTATCTTACCTATCTGTTTGTATCTCATACATCATCGATATTAATTCATTCATTCTTATGTAGTTATGCTAAAAAATCATAAAATTTGAAGTACCTAAGTAGTATCTTTGATAAAAATGAGGTCAAGTGGTGACATGAAACCACAACCATTTTGAAGAAAATTGTAAATGTCAAAGCAAAAATGTCTGCAGTTGATAGTTTAAAGGAGCTTTTTGTCTTCTTAGTCTTAACAATCGTTCAACATTTGATGGTAAATATGGGAAGATTCTCAAATTGGTTAATATATATGTGTGAAAATAGACGTTATTATTGCTATAATTCGGTTCTACAACCCTCCACTTGGGTGTTTCACCTTTCAAGATTTTCAACTAGCGCCTACTTTGGAGGAATTTGAGAAGATTTTAGGCTACCCTTTTAAAAAAGGATAACCCCTACTAATATTTGGGGAATTATTCTAGCACTTCAAAAGTGGCTCATATCTTACAAACAGATGAGGAAAAGCTACAAAAACATTATAAAAAAAAAAAATGGAACTCTGGATTATTTAGAAGTTTCTTTGAGGAGTGTGCACATGATTTGGTTGACGTCAAAGGTTGGGATGCTTTATGAAGGTGTTACCTCTTATCATTTTCGGGGTTATGCTATTCCCTGGAGATGATAAAATCATAGATCTCTTAGAAATTGATGTCTTTCTAGCCTGCAAGAACATAATGGAAGACCCAACATATCTCGTGCTTGTTGATGTCTATTACACACTCAACTATTATCATGAGAAGAAAGGAAAGATAATCATTTGTTGTCTGTCTATTTTGTATATTTGGCTTGTGAATCATAAGCTTGATAGTAGCTGTGAAATGCAATGTCCTATTGATGATTTCAAGATTGTCATGTGAAAAAGAAGGTAAAAATTGGGCTCAAAAGTTGGTGAACCTTAATGAAAAGATCGTCTGGTGGTACCCTTGACAGCGGGACATAAATGAAGTGATTAATCAGTGTGGGACCTTCTCCAACGTACCACTTATGGTTACTTGCGAGTGCATAAATTACAACCTTGCTTTGGCATTAAGACAACTTGGCCATTCTATCAAGATTAAGCCAACCCCAAAGTAAATTACACGTTTATACTCTATGAAATGGGTTTGGAGAACTAGGAAGAATTAAGGAAAACACGTCAAGCTTAGGATAAGGTCATCAAAAAAGGGAGAGAACTTAAGAGGCAGAGATTGTCGTGCAAGATTCACCACAAGAATAAGGATGCTCTTGATAAAGATTTAGAATTGGTTCATCCAAAAACTTAAATGAGCAAAACTAACTCTCACTTCATAAATATAAAAACTCATGTATTAACCAAATAAAAATGATAACAAAATTGTTATTTATACATACGTCTATGAGATATGGATTATCACCTATACGACGGAATAATGAGTTAAGAGATCAAATAAGGAACTAAAACAACATGGAATATTATACAACTACAAAATAAAGCAATTTAAATTTTAAACTGAACAGTAATATACACATATCACTAAAGAAATATTCACATATCGGTCCTTATTATGCTACCCTCTTCAAGAGAATTTGTCCTTGAATTTATTGTCAACATAGCTTACTAGGAGAAAACATAAATCAATGACATGAAAAACAAAATTAATCATTCCATGCGTAGTCGAGATAAAGCATTTTAAAGGTAATATGTTATGACTAATTTCTCCTCCATTTAATTAGACTTAGGCTCTGTTTGGTAAAAATAGCGAGTAGCTGATAAGCTAACTGATATCTTATAGCTGATGGCTGATGACTGATAATTTATAGATGATAGCTTATAGCTGATGACTGGTGACTGATAGCTGATAAGCTAATTTAAGTGTTTAGTAAAATTAGCGGTTCAACTAACTGATAAATATAAAATGACATAAAAGGTCATCTTTAATTCATAATAAAATATATATCTATTAATATTTAAGTATTTAATAATTTATTATTTTTAAAAGTAATTTAAATTTATTAAATTATTTTTTATTGGCTAAAATTTTATTTTAATTAAATGTTTGTACTTTATAAAACAATTATATGTTCTCTCAAAAAAAAAACAATTATATGTAACAATAGACCATTATTATTATATGCATTTGTTTAGAAGAATTATTATTAAATGTTTTATTAACAATAATAGATACGTACAACTCTTGTCACAAAAATAATAGATGCTTATAATGATTATTATCTTTTAAAAAAAAAATTGAATGTTACATGTACTATATTATTAACAACAGAAGGTATATTTGAATGAAAAAACTTATTAAAAGTTGAAGTACTGAAAGAAAAAAAAATGGAATGTATATTTATTCTATGAAAAAAATAACGGAAGGCACACATGCAGTGAAAAAGATATGTGCAGCTGGACTATTACACAAAGGCAATTAAATAAACAACAGAAGGGTAAAAGTGGGTTTTGATAAAAATAATAAGGATAGAAGTGGAAGAAATATTAATAAGTTATAAGCTATAAACTCAAACGCTACTTGGAATAGCGTCTGAAAAATAGCTTATAAGCTTGTGAAATAAGCTATAAACTCGTTGTAAAAGATCGTTATTAAACAGAGCTTCTTTTGTCAGACGAACTTAAAAGCTATCCGTTATAAGCTAACTTCTTGACCTTACCAAACAGAGTCTTAATGACAAAATATAAAGTTTCTTCTATGCTCAATGCTTCCAACAAAAGTGGAATCCCTTCACTTTTACCAACATGATAATCAATTGAAAGATATCTTTGAAATACAACAATACTCTATTCACAACAATGGAATCACATGGAACTTTGGAAGAATTAGTAAGAATATGTAATTTAAAAAAAAAATGTATTAGTGAATCTACAAAGTAATTCTACATCTAACCTCTTAGAACAAATGTCAAATTCATTTGGGCTAAACTATTAATTAAGAAGATAGTAGCTTTCAAAATTGGAATTAAAATTCCATTTTCAACATGCATATCCAATTTCCTATGAACCACAATAACATCAAAATATACATCTCTTGTTCCAAAGAAATCATGAAATGTGTAGTTCACAAAGAACAATCAAAAGAATATAAGGAAGGCGTTTCAACAAGCATTTTATCCAACAATTTTCCAAATTAAAATATGTTTCATTTGCTGAAACATTCTCAAGAGCATAGATATATTTGCACACCTTTAACAGTAAAAAATGTATCAATATAACCATAGAGAATGTTAGTAATAGTGTTCAAACAAACATATGAAAAATTATGCATATCTTACTAACATTTCTTCATTTTCCTTACTCTGACTTTTACTCTCAAAGTTTTCTTATATCTCATTCTTTTCTTTTTCTTCGAAGTTACTCTCAAATGTGCATGGTACATTTGCTTTTATTTTCTCCTTTCTCTCGAGGCTAACTTTTCAACTTCTCTTGCCGCTTTTGTAAAAATATTTTATATTCTTCATATCCATCACAAAATCTCGAATATATCCCTCATATGATATACTCTCTTTTCTTGTATCCTCATTTTTATATGCTCAATGTATTTTCTTATTTGCATACCTTGTAACGAATGTCGAAGTCTAACTCATCCATACAAAACTGACTTGTACGGTGATGAGTGTCTCCTTTTTATAAACTCTTCTCAAGAATCATATCTATCCAATGTGGGACTAAATCTCACATAGTGTTGGCCACTAACACACCTCTCATCCCTCTCTCTAAATTTCTAAACCTCTTTTCTTTTCTCTATCATCATGATTTCTACCTACCATTCCTTTTCTCCCTTTTGTTTTCTATTCACTTTCCTTGTCATGAGCATGTCTTCTAGGTCTTTCATGCACCAACCCACTCCTCAAGGCATTCCTTTGAGTTTCCATCATTTTTTTAGTCTCCCTTGTCATTAAAGAATTTGTCCTTGGTGATGTACGTGGAGAATGATTGTAATCCATGGCTTAAAATAGCAAACAAAACAAACAAGCAAAACAAAGAAAAAAAATGTTAGTAAAAAAAAGGAACTCATCACTCTCTAAGTGTTAACACTCAATAAGGTTCACCATATAAAGTAAAAGTATAACAAACTAGTGATAAATTGCGTAAATTTGAACGATGAAAGAAAATTATATAACTCTAGATTTTTTTTTTTGCTATTCGCACCGCTTTTTCAATTCTTTTTCGATTTTTCTTTTGGATTCCTCAAATTTTTACACTATTTTGGATCAAAATCGTTTATATATATGACGATTTTATAATGAATTTTAAAATTTTTACAGCAACACGTGAATTCGATAATGAATCAAATGTATAAAAACTCAATCCAATGGAAGAATTAAGCACGAATTGAGTGGATAACATCATCATAACAACAATTTTGTATGTGTTTGGTTGTGTGGTACCATTTCCACATCAAACCAAAATCACGGTAGGAACCATGTTTACACTGAAACTACATATAGTAGCTTTTCCAAATCATAACAACTTTTGCCTTCACATCCAAACAAGCTCTTAATACAAGAATGAGAGAGAGAGAGAGAGAGAGAGGCACTTTTTTTTCTCAAGGTTCATGGAGTTCTTAACAACTGATGTGAATCCGATAAAGATTCACCGTACAAGGATCTTGACCTTAGTGTAAATTTCTTGAATGAAGATAGAAAGTGAAGAAAAATCAAGGAAAACTAAATACTTTACAAAATTACAATACTTTAATATAATGAGAAAGATAAATTAAAAGAATTGAAAGAAAAAAATTATAGAAAGATATATTTATCCTCTGTTATAGGGTATCCACTATTCTAAGCATGAACTACTTTAATGCTTAAGCAGGTTATAAAGGAGGAAATTGTGCTTCAATGTTCACATGCTCCGACTCAAACACGTTGATATAGTTTTCAATAGTTTGCGAAAAATCTATTCTAAGACCATCTAGGTATATGTTTGTAACAAATGGATTCTAATTTGAGAGAGAGTACCATTGCAACAAAAAAAATATATAGGGTGTTTATTATGTTTAGCATTGGAGTAAAATTGGTTAAAATTGCTTAGGTGCAACGTGTCAATTTAGACCCATAAAAAATAGTTTAAGGAATCAAAATTAGTTCTCTCATTGGAGATGCTCTAAAAACATTTTTAAGCAAATTACAGACAATTTACAAATTAAAGAACATTTATATCAAAACTTCATAAGAACCTCTCATCATATTTTATCATCCATGTGCCTAAATTTGAGAGTCATTACGTTTTGATCAACTTTTGTCCTATCTCATTTCTAGGTTGCTTATATGGCACGGGCAAAAGTCTTACCACTAAAAATTGAGAAATGTGATGAATGAATTCTATTATTCCCTAAATTAATATGCTTTTATATGATGGTGACATCTTGTAAATAAGGTGGTTGTGAAGAATGAGTTGGTTGACATGGTTAAGAAGATAGTAGATATATATAATATGATTTTTTAAGATTAATTTTATAAAATGGATTTTTTTAATGGCAAATGTTAGTATGTTAATTGTTAATTTTTTTTAGGTTAGGACTTAAAACTCTGACCTCCAACTCATTAACCCATAGCTCAAAAAAGGGTAACTTAGTTAATTGGGGACTCATTGATCATATTATGATAGAATTTTAACTTTCCTAACAAGTAGAGAGAGTATGGGTATATAATTGTGTTTTCAGGAAATTTGGCAGTGCTTGTAAATAGTAATCTCATTATGAAAGTTAATATCTAAAGAGTTTGAAGCAAGGTGTTCTTCTAGCTCCATTCCTTTTATTTTTAGTTGAAGAGAGTTTTGGAGGTGTTATCAAGGAGACTGTTCTTGGGTAAGTTTAGAGGGATCAAGATATTAGATAGGAAACTATAATCTAGTTGTTTTTCATCTCCGGCATAGAATGAAATGGGGTTCACCTTTTCATATACCTCCAATCGATTTGAAGTCATCTAAAGTATCCTCATTCAATATACTCCTCATTGAGGGAGAGATTATACAACACTAGTTTACAAAGAAAATCATCTCGGAATACCAATCAATATTTTCAAAGTCATTACTTTTTCCACCCTATGAAGTTTTCGCGCGCCTTATTTGAATTCTAAAATCCGAAATATTTAACATCTTTTTGAAAGTTTTATGGGGTTTTTATGCAGTTCGAATTCTAAAATCCTGCATAAGGCACATAAGAAACTCAAAGGGTGGGAAAAGAAATAGTCTAATTTCGATCGTGTCACCTTTTTCAACCTATCAAACTTCTCCAAGAACAGGGTCCAAATCAGAAAGATGTAAATGAGCCAAAAAAGATGATATTTTTCTATCCACACCCCTCTGATTTAGAAAGTATACGGTCGCTAAAGAATGGACCATCATATCATCATCCATTCTCTTAGTATCTAAATGACAAAAACCTAAAGTTAAGCTTTGTCACAGCATTCCAGAAGACCGTAAAGTAAAACATCATAAGTCACAACCTTGAGCAACAATGATAATACCACAACTTTGTGTATTTGAATAATCTCTGGGAAAAAACTTCGATTGTTACTTTTTATTTTGACTTCCCATAGATTTTCTCCATAAGAGATAATCTTATTCGCGACATGAAATGTGGACGTCTCTTTCAGCTAAGATTTGAACTTTAATTCACCTCGTTGTGAAAGTCTAACCCGTTCTACTAGAACCAATCATCGTCATTACTTTGATTATTACATTATATGATATACTTTATAGTCTAACTAGTCTGAAATATTTCATAATTCATATTATAATGAAGTATTGGAAGTAAGAGCAATGCAAATTTTGTTGATAGCAACCACTTTCTCTGTGCTAGATGTCTTCAACAAACCACATAAACACAGACACTGACTTCAACTGTTTCTCAATTTTTCTGATACAAACCAGCTTGTAATTCATAACATAAGTCACACTGCAAAGTCAAATGTATTTCAATCCATGTCAATTAGCAATGGATAATTATTCAAACCCATGTCAATTTTCTATTTTAATTCATAGAAACAAACACATCAACCAAGTTGTGATGCAATGGAACCATGCACCTTTCAAGTGTAAAGTCTCAACCCATCCCCCTAATCCAAAATCTTATCCAAACAGAAGGTAAGACACTGGTTATAACCATTGTGATAGAAACCAAGATAAGATATATTTTGAGAAAAAAAGTTAATCTTAAGTAAGAAAAAAAAGCTTATTTTCCCCATCTTATCTATTCATTTTCCGAGTTTAATAAGTGTGAATAATTTTTAACACAGAATTATGGATTTGTATTTCCTGCTAGTAGTAGAGAATTTCAGCTGTTAGATTAAAATCACGACTATGTCGAAACAACTGTGTTATTTAGACACTCGAAAACTTACACTATATCTCAACACCTGTAACTATATACGGTGTTGATGTCGGATTTTGTGTAAAAAAACATATTTCACCCTTAAATGAATTAAACTACATTGCATAACATTAAACAGTTCAAACAATTAAAAGTTGTTTGTCATAAACATTAACATAAAAGAAAGAGTCCATCCATGTATCCATATTGGACTTATATTTACATCTTTAAACAATCTCAGCTATTAAATTAAACACTTATTTACATTCACACAAATAAACAAAAAATAGCTTATAATTGGACCCGTTTGGATTACCTTATTTTTTAACTTATGAAAAATAGCTTATGCAAATAAACAAGTTATTATGTAAATACATGAGTTCTAATTATCGAAAGCTGTATCTTCATATGTTGTTTTTTCATAAACTAACTTAACAAACCTATGAATAATACATAAAAGCTTACTTACTTGCATAAGTTGTTTTGCATAAGCTCAAAAATAAGCCACAATCCAAACATGCCCTAACTTCTTTGTGATTTCAATTTTATTTTATACATTTTCTTGCATCCAAACAATCATAATGCACAAATTAAAATAATGATAAATCCAACAAAAACATCTTAGAATAAAAAATGAATACAGCATCCAAATTATTTGTTTACTTAATTTAGATTCATAGTAACAAAACCATAACTAAATAACTCAATTTTCTTCACTACAACAACATAATAACAATAACAACGTGAAATTGAAATAACATTGCTATGAAATTACAAAATCAAATTAAAATTGGGGGAAAAACGAAACCCTAAATTAAACAATGGTAACTTTAGCACCTGCAGCTTCAAGTTGTTTCTTAGCATCATCAGCTTCATCTTTAGTCACCCCTTCTTTAAATTTCTTCGGCAAACCTTCAATCAATTCCTTCGCTTCTTTCAATCCTAAACTCGTTAAAGCTCTAACCGCTTTAATCGCCGCAATTCTCGCGTTACTAGGAACCTCTTCAATGACAACATCGAATTCAGTCTTTTCTTCGACTACTGCAACTTCTGCGGCTGGAGCGGCGACAGTGGCGGCGGCGGGTGCGAAGGAAGCGGCGGTTACTCCGAGTTTTTCTTGGAGGTAGTCGACGAGGTCTTTGGCTTGGGAGAGAGTGAGGTCGGAGATGTCGTTGCCGAGTTTTTCTATTTCAGTGGCCACGGCGGAGATGGGACGGAGACGAGTGCGGTGGGAAAGGGAGAGGGGTTTGGATAGGAAATTGAGGGTGGAGATTGGTTTTTTTGAGAGGGGGGTGTGGTGAGAAAGTGTGAGGGTGGAGATAGTTGTGAAAGCGGTTGTTGATAATGCCATTGTTGTTAGAGAATTGAATTGAAGTGAAAATGAAGAGAAGATGAAGAAAATGAGAGGATAAGAGAATGGATATAATGAAGTGAGAAATGAAATGAAATGAAAGGCTTAAGATTAAGAATAAGAAGAAGCATTTAAATATTAAAAAATAAAATAAAATAAAAAAATTACAAAAAATGAAAATGTTTGGGGCATTCGGAGAATCGAGCTCCGGACCTCTCGCACCCAAAGCGAGAATCATACCACTAGACCAAATGCCCTTTTGATGATTACGGTTGAGTTTATAAATCTATATTATAAATAACATCAATTGATCTCTTTAAATTTTAGTCAAGACACTTATACCTCCTTTGTATCTTTCAGATTTAGATCCTATTGGTCGTTGTTCTTTTTCTATAATTCTATAATAATCTTATGTGTATTTTTTTTTGTTATACGAGGTTATTTACTATGTGAGATTTAAGATGGATGGGGGAAAATTGGAAATGATTTAGAATGGGGGGTGATGAAGCATGTATATTTATTTCATTAAACATGTTTCAGTGTTGGATATGTGTCGTGTTTGACTCCAACACATTACATTAAATTATGTTACTTTTTGAAATGATTATCAGTGTCGACGTGTCAGTGTTGTGTTCAGTGTTCGTGTTTAAGTTTGTGCTTCATAGGGGTAACACGGTAAAAAGAGTAAGCATTGATATTGGAAGGTGATTTTTTTTTAAAAATCTAGTGTTGCATAACCTCACCCTCATGAGGAGGCTTTAGATGATTTCAAATCTATTGGAATTGCTCTTACTAAAAAAATCTATTGGAATTATATGAAAAGCTGACCCCATTTTGTCCTATCATCATTCCTTTGTAATAGTTATTAGTTGCTATGGTTTGGATCTGAACCAACATTTTGCAAACATTAACTATTAGTGTGACAAAAAAAAATTTAAAAATGCTACTGAACACCAAGTTAATAAATATTCCTACTTCAAGACTAACATGCATAATATCAATAGAGGCAAAAAAATCTCCTACTTTGCAATTTAGATAACCCTATGTCAATGAAAGGAAACATCCATCTACATTATTCCCCAAAACATAGCCCTTTGAGAAGTTATCCCTAAAACTAAAAGGGAGCTCAAACCACGTTAGAATTGCTTTCACATTCCATAGGTTCTCAACACTATATTCTTCAATCAGTTAGGTATCATCATCAATATTTTGTAGATGAAAAACTACGTCTACTAGTATATCATAGTTTCCTATCTTCAACCCCCTAGACTTACCCAATGACATTGTCTCCTTGCTTCAAACTTCAAACCCTTTGGATATTATATTTCATGGTGGTCAAAATTTATAAAAATACACAACCATACATCCAAACTTTACCTGTTAGATGAACTAAATAAATACTCTATTATATAACCAATAAAACTCGAATTAACTTTTATTACAAAAAACCAATTAAGCAAGTGTATGTTTGCTTTCACTTCTAGAGAGAATATAGTTGATTCTGAGGTGCGTAATTGATTTTAACATGTTTGGTTTCTATGCAGTAGAATTGATTCTTTCTCAAGAATTGATTCTACTTAAAGTTAGGATTTATAGTTTTTGATTCTATAATTGATTTTTAAACACATATTTATTATTCAACTCATTTTTACACGAATGTACTCAAACACAAATTAGTTTTATTTAAAATCACTTTTAACCAAAATCAATTTTATATAATCAACTCTGTCAAAATCAATTATTCCCACCGTACAACCAAACACACACTAAGATACACTTTTTCAAACTTAACCTGGATAATAACACAATCTAAATATATCATCTCACGGCAACGTTTAGCATGGAGAAATTGGCATATTTCCCCATCTTAGGTCAATTTAACAAGGGTCGTTGATTTAATATTAATAAAGATCAATGGATATGATTGCTCTCAAATGTTTACCTAGAACTTGGATGAATTTTAATTTTTAAAAACTAATGTCCATTATTTGAAATTGTACAAATCATCTAGTTTTGATTGATTTATAGATCTGGAACCTGTAGAAAACGGTGTTGTTTTACTTTCTGTTACCAGATTTTTTTTTTTAATCAAAATAAATATTTCATTTTTCTTTATTATTTAGAAAAACTCGATAAATATTAGTATTTAAATTAATATTTGCTCATTTATCCGGTTTGAACTTATAATCTCTAACTACTTTGATAGTTAACTCAAACCAATTGAATTATCTAACTCTCCGTTCAATTTGTTTATTATAAATATTTATATTAATAATTGAATTACCTAACTCTCCGTTCAGTTGTTTAATATATTCTATTTTGGCTTTTTCAAAAAAAAAATTCATTTATTTAAGTTTTTGTTTGGCGTAAACATGATATCTTTTTTTTTTTACAAAAGCAGAACACTTGAACTTGTTCATTTCCTTTTGCTTGCGGTAGAATTTGCCATGAACTTCTTTCTGACCAATGCCATGAACTTCTTGATTTTATTTTTATAATTATTATTTCAAAAAAAGGTAAATTTAGTATTAATAATGATGACCTTAATAACTATTTTACCAATAATATGAATTTTGACCATGTAGATTTAGTCTTTTTTATGAACCAAGTCATACTCATGTAAAAAAAAAAAGTGATATTATTTATTTTTAAAAGAACGTTTTTCACTAAAATCTGAAGGACAAATAATTGAAATCTTTCCTTTTCGAGGGGATCAAGAAAATGAAATCTGAAATCTAAAAATGTTAGTAATGTTATTTGGGTCTATGTTTTCATATTAAAAAAAATATTGAGAATGGGGCTGGAAAAGACTAGCAGTAAAAAAAATTGTATCTCCCTCCCATAAAGAAATAAACAAATTAATTGGGTTCAAATTATAATTTTGAGCCAAGGGTATAAATTGGAATATAAAAGAATAGGGAGTATAACTCATAACAAGTAAAACAAAATTGATTTAAGATGGAAAAATTTGACAATTTTCCCATGCTAAAACTCGCCCTTCTTAAATAATAACACGTCTAAATATATCATTCTTCTTAACCATGTCAACTACCACATTCATCACAACCACCTCATTTACAATATGTCACAATCAAATAAAAGCCACATTGATTTAGGGAAATAATAGAATTCATATCCTGTAATGCTAGAAGAGAGACAAGACAAAAAATTATCAAAACTTTAAAATGAATCAACTTTAGGCACAAAAATAGAATGGGAGGCTCCTTGGAAAGTTTTGACATAAACGTTCTTTGTTCAATTAGAATAAAAGTTTTCCTCCATCCGTATGATAATAGGGTTATATTTACATTGATTGAACGAAACTCATCCGTATACATTTCATCCTATTCTATTACTTACCTTCATTTTACTTATCCTCCAATTTGTGTAAAATGGGATAGAATCCCAATTAATCAGTTTGTTTAATTAATAAATTACAAAATGCATCCTTGTTTTCAGTAGTATCGTAGTGTTGGCTTCAATATGTAACAATGTATTGAAAATCTTCAACAATCTTGGTCATGGATTTGGACGCTATGAACAAGATTGTATGACAAACTTTTCACAAAACTCGTCCCACTAGAAGTATATTGTGTTACCGAGGAGTTCAGTCAACATCAACTTGCCAATTATAGAGTGAAGAAAAAAAAACATTATTCATTGTCTTATGTTATGTTTGCGAGCTAATGATATTTGGATTGGTTGCGGATTTTAAGTTGTTCAATCAATGTGTCACAATTGGCTTGGATAATGTTTCATATATCATTATGACAGTGGTGGATGAAAAAGTCATCTTAGCTTTGTTGATTATATGGAATATTTGGATACTCCCTCCGTTTTTAAATATAAACAAAAATCACTTTTTAGGTTCATTCAACTAATGATGTATGTGGTCCATAATATGAATCACATACATCCTTAATTGAATTAACCTAAAAAATCAATTTTGTTTATATTTAGAAATGGAGGGAGTATCTGGCAACAAATTTATCTTTGAGGAAACCCTTACAAAGAGGTACAAGATCATGTCAACACCTTTTGCTTAGCCTCATGTTGCTCTTCATGCGTTTGGAAGCTCGTCCTCCCACCCATCGTCTAGTTTGTGAGGTGGGTTGGAAGAAAAGGGATTATGTTACCATGGTCTTGAATCTGGACAGTGATGCCCTGACTAATTCAAAAAAGAACAGTTTTGTTGGCTTGGTTCATAATTTTGATGGCACATTTCAATTTGATTTTCTCTGGTAGCATGGTTGGTCTAATATTTTTCATGCAGAAATTCAAACACTTTTGATTGATATCTAATTGTGTTGGCAAACTTGATATTAAAAAGTCGTGTATTTTTCACATTTCTTGTATGTGGTTCGATTGGTCACATTGAGAATATCCATCTTTCATCAATGCACATATGAGTTATATCTCTTCTTCTCATTCTTCGTGGTGGAGAAAATACTTATGCGAATGTTTTAGCAAAAATAGAAGCTAATAATCAAATAATTTAATTGTTCTTAAGCTTATTAGCCGATGTTTTTGATGTGTCTTTTGTAAACATAATAATGCATAAGATGATTTAAGGGTTAAATATGTTTTTGATCCCTATAAATATATCAACTTTTCGTTTTAGTCCCTCTAAAATTTTCCTTCAACTTTTAGTCCTTCAAAAATTTTCCATCTTCATTTTTGGTCCCTCTTTTAAAGTAAACTCATATGTAGAATTCATATTTTTGAATAAAATTTTGTAGAAAAATTCATAATATTATAAGAATCTCTCCCAAAAAAATTTAGAATTGTATAACAAAACATGAATTTAATATGAATTTATATATTTTTTATGGTTAAAAATTAATATTAAATTTATGTTTTGTTAAAAAATTATAATTTTTTTGGGAAATATTTTTACAATATTCTACACATTTCTGCACAATTTCATTAAAAAAATATACTAAAATTAACTTAAAAATAAGGACCAAAAGTAGTGATTGAAAATTTTATAGGGACTAAAAGTTGAAGGAAAATTTTAGAGGGATTAAAACGAAAAGTTGGTATATTTATAAGGACCAAAAACATTATTTATTTTAAAAAAAATGTATGAGATAATAACTTCAATATTTTTCACAAAGGTCAATTAAAAGGTAAAAATCGACAAACAGAAATTTTATTTTATTTTATTAAAAAATGGTGGGAATGAAAAGGTGACATCATTTGAAGTGTGTAGACCTTTTTTTGACCAATTGAAGTGTGTAGAGTAGAGTGTAGTTGGGTACTATAGGGATTGTGTAGTGTAATTGATGCTTCTTAAATCTGAAGAGAACAGTGATAGACATTTCGTGGAGATAAAGACAAATATCGTTTCCTATTCCACCGCTACATTGCAAATTGCAATAATCATCATACTCCTATAATTTTACGGGGATTCCAAAAGTTAGTGTAACATTTTTTATTTCTTCTTCAAATTTTATAATATATTTAATGAGTTAAATAGGTTCATTTTCCTATTGCTTTGGAATTTCTTAAGTTTAATCCTTACATATCTCCTAAAAAAAGTTTGGTCCTTATATAAATTTTGTCTAATTTTACCCATTACTTTAAAATATTTTCACAAAAAGCAAGTGTTTTTTAGTATTTGTTTAATTCCTATGAAGACGATCTTTGTGAGTTCATCATAGTTATTATGAACATTGTATATATGTAAGGGTCGAGCTTCGAACCATAGACACTACATTTATTCACCTTAAAGATGAATTTATATTCATCAAGGGAGGTGTATTGGATTGAGATTTCAAAGGATTTTAAAAGACTTTTTTGTTTTAAAAAAGTCTTGCGGTATTCAATCAAGATTTTTTTAGAAATGTAAAACATTCTTGTGGTGTTCAATTAGGATTTTCAAGATTTTTTAATGAGTCCAATAAAATCCGGTGGTATTCAATTGAAATTTTGCATAACTTCAAAATTGTCTACTAGTATTTAAAATTCTACGGATTTTAATGGATTGTTGTGAGTAATGAATTTTGTGAGATTGTTTAGTGTAAAATGTACCTGCTAACAATCTCACACTTATCCTTGAGACTTTTCTGTCTTCCACACATAGCCTTGAAATTTTTTTAGTTTTTATATCATTGCTCTAAATTTATTTTTTTATTTCTTCGTCGTTTGTCTGTTTACCCCTTATGTGCACATTCCAGTCAAGAAAAATGTTGTCCACTTTACATACTAAGACCATCGTTGTCGTGTGGAGATCGAATGTACCTTGTTCATGTGGAGCATTTTACCTTATTCTCACTTTTATAAACATGCAGTGAATTTGTATCCACATAACCATTGCTGTTAAGTGGAGATCCAAGTCAAGAAAAAATTTGTATTTCACTATTGCACATTCATAAGTGTAGTTTTTTAAGTCAGTTTGTTTTTCTAATTTATAATAATTATTTGATTTTTAGCAAATAATTTTTGTTGACAACGTTATGTTATTTTGTTGTTAACCAATAATTATTAGTATTTATTTTATCATCAGTCAATTTCATAAAAAAAATCATTCACTCTGCTAATATTGAATTTTTCTTTCAAATCTTAAAATCTCATAAAATCCTTTGAAATCTTAAAATTTATGTTACAAATCCATTCAAATCTTGATTTGAAATTCCTGATTGTGAAAAGTCTTTTAAATAAAGTCTTTTAAAATCTCAAAAAATCAATACAATCACATAAAATCTTTTAAAGTCTTTAAGATATTTTTTGCCAAAACAATCCTTTAAAATCTCAATTCAATACACCCCCTAAGTTATTTGACAAAAAAATTCCTATCAAAACAAAACGTCGATCGACAAAATTTATACAATAACTAAACATGAAAATTTTGTTTACGTGGCTAAATTGACGATGCTGATATTGTTACCTTCATCAAGTTTAAATCTGAGATCATACATCTGCGAGAGACTTTCGATGATGTTTTTCTTTTTGTCATAAGAACAATAGATAAGTCTTTTTTCATCAATTTTTTTTATTTTTATGATATAACTTTTTATGGAAGGCACTCTTAAATTTATTTATTCGTGATTTTTAACAAATTAATTATATTCTCTCTAAAAAAACAAATTAATTATGATTGACCATCCCTTTTAATTATTAATTTTTTTCCCATAAAAGTTAGGGACAAAACTCACCTACATAAAGTGTTAGGGAATGAAAATATGCGTTTCGTTATTTCAAATGTTTATACTACAGTATTTTACCATCTAAGTTGTAATTACATGACCATTTATAATTACTTTTGTTGGTATTAAAAATAAGACGAAGTAAATACATCAAGAGAAAATGAAACCAGACTTGTCGTATCTCGAAAACTATCAACATTTTTTTTGAAAGAATCTCAAAAACTATCAACATATTTTTATGACAAGTGCTAGCAGCTTCCTCACGTCCCAAATTTTAAACCACTTTGTTTATTTCACATAAATATTGTTTTTATTCAATAAAAAAGAGTAAAAAAGATTGTCACAAAGTTGTCTAGAAATGGTTGTACAGATATCAGCCGTCATGGATATAATCATAAGAAGCATGAAGTTTGATCATAAATCAACATTTTGATTGCATTTGCGGAGAATGCAGACAATGCGGAAGAGGAAATTCTTCACCATAAGTCGTTGATGTCTTGAAAGAGCACAACACGATTATGAAACTGGAGTCTCGATAAACTCCAAACAAAGTGATGAATCGATATAGCAAACTGAATCACGGAAGACCCACATCCTTAACGAGGATTAGCTCTCGATGAATGTTGTACGGTTCACACTAAGACAAATAATCAATGTTTTTTTATGATAAATAAAAAATAGTGTGTGTCCTCATGACTCATTTAGTAAAAAATTAGTGTGTTAAAAAATGTCAAATATTTTACGTTGAACGCTAAGTCACTTGAAAAAAAATAAAAAATTAGTGTGTTAAAAAATGTCAAATATTTTTTTTTTTTGGAAAAATGTGACATGTTATTCTCCCATTGTACAATTCAATTTTCAAAAACGTCATTTTATTAAGTAAAAAAATAATAAAATAAAGAAAACCACATTAAATTCAAATAATAATAAAATATTGATAAAAAACCTAAATATTTATATAACCCTCAGAATCGCATTCTTCTTCATCTTTCTTCTGCTACTATCATATTCTCACACAAGAATCGTTTCACCTTCACGACAAAACTTGAACCTTCCGAAGCTAGTTCCTTCACTACTTTTCATCTTTCAGGTACCTATTATTTTTCTTTTTTATTTTTATTATTATTTTTTGCTTTTATTTAATGTATTTAGTTAAATCTTTATGCACATAATAAAATTTCGATTTTGTGTAGATTTTTTGTGTCTGTGTTTAATTTATATTAATTTTCCATTAATGGGGCATGTTCAAAATTTCATTTTTGTGTTGTAACGAAAAACCCTAGAAATTTGTTGAGTAATTTTTTTTTTTTTTGTTTTTGTTTTTGTTGATGAAGTAATTTTGATTTTGTGTACATTTTGTATCTGGGTTTAATTTATTAAAGATTTTCATTAATGGGTTATGTTCAAAATTTGATTTTTGTGTTGTTCTTTGAAAAGCCCTAATTTTTTTTTGAATAAAGTATTGATTTTTAATATGGGTTTTGATTTTTTGTAATAGGTTGATTTGTACGAAAAAGATTTGTTCTTTTTTTATGGGTGTGGTTGATACTGAATCGATGGAACCATTTGGAGTTGAAACTAGTTTAGCTGTAAATGTTATGGTGGAAGGTTCAGAGCAGGAGAAGAATGAGCTTAAGGAGGTTGTTAAGAGTACTGTTTTCGAGACCGAGGTTTCGGTTTTGAAGGAGAATGATTCTCGGGCTGTGAATGATTCTGGGGTGAATAATGGGGTGACTTCTGAGATGAATAATGACGGCGCTGTTGAAGTTGTTAAGAGTAGTGTTTTCGAGACCGAGGTTTCGATTTTGAAGGAGAATGATTCTCAGGCTGTAGCTGATTCTGTGGTGAATAATGGGGTGTCTTCTTTGTTGAAAACGGGAGAAAATGATGGAAGCGTCGTTTGTGAGAAGATCAATTGTGAGGGGAAAGTCAAAGAAGGTGATGAAAAAATTCAGACTGTGGAGATTCCAGTTGTGGAGATAAGCGAGAATATTGATATTGAAATGAACGGGAAGGAGAATGAGGAGGGGAAACAAGATGAAAAAATTGCGACTGTTGAGGTTCCAATAGTGGAAACAAGTGAGAACATTGATGTTGAGATGAATGAGAAGGGTAGTGAGGAGGGTGAAAATTGTTATGGGAAGATTGAGTCTATTGAGGTGCCAATAGTGGAGGGAAGTGAGAGCGTCGATGTTGAAATGACTGAGAGGGAGGGTGCGGAAGGAAAAAAAGATGAAAACTGTGATGGGAAGATTGAGACTGTTGAGGGTCCAATAGTGGAGGCTAGTGAGAGCATGGATGTGGAAGTTGACGATTTGATTGATGAAAGGTGTGACTTTTCGGTTGGCGATTTTGTTTGGGGAAAGATTAAGAGTCATCCGTGGTGGCCAGGTCGGGTTTATGATCCGTCTGATGCGTCGGAACTTGCTTTAAAGCTGAAACAAAATAATAGACTCTTGGTAGCTTACTTTGATGGAACATTTGCTTGGTGCCATCCGTCACAATTGAAGCCTTTTAAGGATAATTTTGATGATATGGTGAGACAAGGTAGTTCTAAAGCATTTACCTATGCTGTTCAAGAAGCTGTAAATGAGGTTGGAAGGGTTCTGGTTACAAGGATGAGTCGTTCGTTTGTTGTGGCGGGGGAGACTAAGTCTGAATTCTCTCCAATGTTGGCGAAAAATTCAGGAATCAAGGAAGGTGTTTTTGTGCCTGATAGTTGCGTAGAGAGCATTTCGGCGGTTACACTTGAACCGGCTGAGTTACTTTCTCAAGTGAAGCAAATTGCTGAAGTTATTGATATTGCTAGTATTCTGGAGCTGGAAATATTGAAGGCCCGGCTTTCTGCTTTTTATCTCTCAAAAGGAGGATATAAGTTGCCTTGTTATGAGCATCCCAAACCGGTTCTCGGACTTGAAGATAAAGATGATGTCAATAATGCAGTCGAAGCACCATCCCAAGGGCCGTTTGAAGAGGACTACTCTACACTGCCATTGACCCCGAAATCGGGTTCAGGAAGTAGACCGAACCGTAGAAGAAAGCAGAAAAGCATCGCTGACATTATGGGGGAGGATAAAGATGTTGATGCAAAAGATAAGGAATGGGATGCAAGTGATGATGAAGTTCTTGTTGCAATTAAGTCAAGGGGTAGAAAAAAGAAAAAAGACAACGACGATGCAGGGACATCTGAACCAGTTCAGAAGAGAAAAGAGTTGCTTGTTGGTACTGATCCAGAGTCTGTAAGAGGTGGAAAAGAAAGCTGTGAGGACAAGGAAAACAGTGACGGGGGCAAATCGCAGCATTCAGATGAGGAAAAAGAAGCTTTTGGCAATGACAACATCAGCGATGGGAGCAGAGGGGAAAACGATGAAGGGAAGCCGAAAGAACCAAATGAAAAAGGTTTTTTGTCAAGAGAAAGGAAGAAAAGCAAGTATTTGTCGCCTCCTTTCACTACTTCAATCAGAGACTTTGTGAAGGGAAGAGGTTCTGGCCCGCTTTCTCCTCGAGTTTCAAAGTATAACAGTGAGGCATTTCAAGAGTTTGGATTTTCTGTTAGCTTGAATCACCAAACACCAGATGATGAGAAAGAGACTCTTGATCCAGAGAAAGTCAAGGTTCCTTCAGTCGAAATTCTGACCAAAATCCGAGATGCTGCTGTTAGTCCACAAATTTCAAGGAAGGGCACTTCTTCTGATAGACTTGTAGACTTTGTTTCTGTCATGAGAAGTTCATTGTATCGTGAAGGATCATTACACAAAGAATACAATGAAGCTGAACCTGGAACTGGAAGGAAGAGAAAGAAGCCAGAATCTGAGCTTGATCAATCTGATAACATATCACCTACTGAAGATTCTGAACCAGCCAAGAAAAGAAAGGAGAGAACTACAAGCTTGTCAAAAGGGAAGAAGAGAGCTCGTGAAACCGAGACTAGCGGCAAGAAGGGGACCGATGAAAAATCTTCAGCAGCTAAAAGATCAAAGAAGCCCAAACCTTCACAAGACAAGAAGAAAGAGAAACTCCTAACTCCAGCCACACCATCACTGTCGCAGGGTACTGAGACATCGAAGTTGATCGTCATAAAGCATAAACTTCAAGGTCTGGTCTCAATGCTTGAATCATCCGACGACAAATCGCCTGATTTCAAGACAAAGGTGGAGAGCGAGGTGAAAGGTCTTTTGGAAGATGTGAACAACATGGTTGAATCTACTTCGTCGTGAAAAAGACACATCGGTACCGGTAATTGTGTAGTTAATGAGTAATGATCATGGTAGATTTATCAGTCTTTTTAATATTCCATATACTATATCAGGTTATGTAATTGAACATCCCTTTGCATGATTAGTCTTTATAGAGAGATTAGTATCTTTTTAGATTAGTCGGTATCTTATCTTATCGATAGTTATATGCAAACAGCTTTTAAGGATTAAAATTCTGCTGGTTTAAATATTCTCGTGTTAAATTCTCAGTTATGAGATGAAGTAACTTGCGTCCAATCTGAAGATCATGCTATTCACATTTATCTCACCCTGCGTTGATATGTTTACCGTGTGTTGAATTTGCTTTAGTGTTTACAAAATGATATGAAAGTAGATCTGTGAAATGAGGATCCTGAGAAGGTAAAATGTTTGGAAATTCTTGCATCCTATGGTCTAATAACACACATTATGGACTGTGTTTGCACTTGGCAGAAATCACAGAAAGTTGTGATGTTGTGAGGATCTTCCAATAATGGAAATTTCAGATGACAATATTTGCATGTTATTTTGTTAATGCAGTTCTGTTTTTGTCATTTAAGCAAAAAAACAGGTACAATGCTATCATATTATGTGTTCTTAGTCATTTAGTAGTTTTTTTTTTTTTGACAGAAGTCATTTAGTAGTTATAACCATGGTTATCGGCTTATCGCTATCTCACGATATATGTGTGTCATATCTTGATTCGATATCCAAAATCGATACACACATTTTAAATGAAATGGTTATATTATTTTGGATATGAATCTCATTTTGAATCCTGATTCCTTTTAATGATTATTTCCAAATTTTAGTGAAGTTGGTCACTTTTCTTTAAAAATTTGATCTATAACCTGAATCTTTAATTATTTTGGGGTTCACATATGATATATCAGTTTGTGATTGTTACATTACTTGTCTGTACTCTCTTTTTTTTTTTTGAAGGAACTTGTCTGTACTCTTAAATGTCATGTTTTTTTATTTATAGGCAATTCCTTTTTTGATTCACAATTTGGAAAACAAACATTTTGATTCACCATTTTTTTTGTCATGTAGTTGTTAGAAATTCACCTCTTAAAGGTGAATAAGTAGGTTGTAATCCCGACCCCTGCATATTGTAATGCTGTGTCTCTACCTATTGAGCTTAGTTCAACAAATCATTTTGATTCACCATTTGAATCTCGATAACTGCTTTTCTAATTTCTAAGATAGATTACAAAGATAAAGTGTTGCTCGAAAGTATTTTCAATGTTTTTATGTACTAGTTAATGTGGTATTTGAAGTCTCTCTAATTTGTACAATTAGCTCTACTTAGGTTGAACAAGTTTCTTTTTTGATGGGTTCTACTCCCTCTATTACAAAAAATTTGCAACCACAATTTCAGTTCTAACTTCAATTTTCTTTTATTCAATTTCATCATAAAAGTATTTTTTTTGTTAAAGTATTTGAGACTCCAGTAACAATTGGAGATAAAAATAACGAGTAAATACTCAAATCAGTTACGCACAAAAAAGTGTGATAAGTTATGAAATAATTCATAACAATTACAGATTGGGGACAAGTTGGTCCTTCATTTAGTCGGAGCTAACATGTTGTTAGGTGTTAACGACCATGTTATCTTTGCAACTACACATATCATCGAAATAAAAATTAATTTTTAATGAAATTATACGAAGAGATTAGCGTGACCCCATTTTGTATTGTCAATGATCATCTTACGTATTTCATTTTTAGAGGACTATTTTGGGTCGTGTAATATTTATTATCAGAAACTAGTTTTAGTATCTTATTGGGTGTATTTGATCTGGAAAAAAAAAAAAGGGATTTATTGGGTGTGTTTGCTAACCGGTGCTCTCGGGATATTGGTTAAAGATATGAAAAAAGAATTTATATAGTAGTTAATGCATTGAAATTGTGTAATTAATTTATAATAAAGTCAAAAACAGTTTTCTTTTATGGTAATAATTACCTTTTATGGTATGCTTAACCAGTGTCCCGGATGCACCGGTTAGCAGGATCCAAAAAATAAGGGACAAGACATGACATCTTCAGATATATTGTCTTTGATTGCAAAATTGTTAAAAGACATGACAAACTAGAGTCAAGAGACATGACAAAAAATAAAATCTTTGTCTCTTATTAGATCACAAGTACAATTTTTTATCTCAAGTACAATTTTTTGTCCAAAGTACTGGTTATCAAATTTTTGTTTCAAGTACAAGTTATCTAAAATATCAAAAATAGTATTTTGTCCACTAAGCTTTGTACAACACAAAAATTGTTCAATACTTTAAAAGTTTATCATATGATATTTTGTCTTACGTTGTATTGTTTTGTCTTATGTTATTCTATCTAATACTTACTTTTTAACATATCGAACACACCAATAACATATGATAGTCAAAATTCAAGAGAAGAAAACTTGTGAAATTTATTTGATTATAACAATAAAAAAGTCGGGATATTAAAATTGGTCAAGAAAAAAACTAAAGAGATTAAAATTGCTTAGTTATAGCTTATAATTTTTTCTTTCAATTTCAACCCCGTCATCTTATACGAAAGAAATTAAAATAGTTAAACATATTATTATCATTTTATATTTATAAGTTGATTCAACAATTAATTTCATCAAACATTACAAATCTAACCAGTTAGTTCATACACCGTAAGCTAGCTTATGCTATTAGCTAAAACTCATAATAGAAAAATCAAATTAAATATTAAAATTCATAATAGAAAAAAAATAATTAAATCTAATAGTAACTTGTTGAATACAAAAAAGAAGAATCTAGGTAACTTGTTGGAAAAGTGAAATTCGGGTCAAATCAAAGCTCCGAATAAAAAACCCATTTCGTTTTCGGAACCCTACCAAAACCCTCAGAAAGAAACTT
>Ga0315915_1001996_pt1 | contig 25327 bp, 8 predicted proteins | sample MpolbnodulesMG_FD_207738 | JGI IMG/M metagenome (GOLD analysis project Ga0315915, IMG submission 207738) | Medicago polymorpha root nodule microbial communities from Los Angeles, California, United States - branched nodules | ecosystem: Host-associated > Plants > Roots > Nodule | place: USA...
GTTTTTTCTTAAAATTTATTTACAATTTTCAAATTATTTTATTTACTTTATTCTAAATTATTTGTTCACTTTATTCTAAATTATTTATTTTCTAAATTATTTGTTCACTTTATTCTAAATTATTTATGTTCTATATTCTAATTTATTTATGCATTTAAAATAAATTCGAAATTAGAAAATAAATTCTAATTTATTTAAGCACTTAAAATAAATTCGAAATTAGAAAATAAATTCGATTTTATTCTAATTCAATATTTATTCTAATTTATTTATTCATTAAATACAAAATTAGAAAATAAATTCGATTTTATTTATTCAATATTTATTTATTCAATACATAATCATAAACATAAAATAAATCCAAATATAATTACAAATAAAAAAAAAATTAATAAACATAACTCTCGTTTTATTAATATCATTCAAACATTACAATAATTTATTTGAATTCACTAATCTACTTATTATCTTTTTACCCTCTTGGAGTAAAAAGTTATTTTTACCCTCTTCGGTATATAGCAATAACTCTTGGGGAAAATAGTGATTAGTCCTGTTGGGGAAAAAGACATCAAGATCCCTTGAGGTAAATTTAAATTTGGTTCCTTTTATACCCCCATGATGATTCTTTTTACCCACGGTAAAAAGATTTTGAGAGTAAAAGAAAGCAAACCTAATTTTACCTCAAGGGATGATGTCTTTTTCCCCAACTCGATCGACCACTATTTCCCCTAACTCTAATAAAACTATGACATATAGATATAGACCATCATTAAGAATATGCAATATTTTTACAAAATATCCAAAAACTTCTCTTTTTCTGGTGAAGTCAAAAGTGGTTTTTTTCGAGCTTTTTGAGATACAAAATCATTTATAATGACATCAACATCAATGTTCTTCAACATTTCCTTCTCACTTGACAAAGTAGTCAAACCGTTCAGTTTATCTTTGAAATAATTGGTGTACAATGTGTATATACCGGAGGTGTAAAATAGAAATTGCAAAATGTTCCTCTAGATTATAACTACCGAATGTGCTAAATTTGCAAATCTGCATCCGGTACATACCGAAGGTGCAAACTGTGAAAAATAAAAATGAAGCACCGATATTTATATACCGGAGGCTTCGGTATTTAAAAACCATACGTCTCATAAAGGTTATTTTCGTATTTTTAGGGGGCCTAAAGAGATACTGGGGTCCTAAAAAGCAAACCTCTTTTTCTCTCTCTTTGTTTGGGCCTTTCCAATTGCATAAAATGATTTTTTTTAGTTTTACTTTTCCCACCCTATGGCTTTCCTCGCGCGCCCTATTTTTTTCAAAAATGCCCTTGAAGTTTTCGGATTTTATAATCCGGAATGGTGTTTTCCTTTGTTAAAGGGGGAAAAAATGAGTTACGGATATTTCCGGATTTTGTAATCCGGAAATCTCAAAAAATAGGGCGCGTTACATGATTTTTTCGGATTACATAATCCGAACACCCCCTAAACCCCCTTTTTTCATGGTGCTGATGCAATCCGGATTACGTAATCCGGATAACACCAACACCAATTCTGAACATGTCTGTAACATTGATAGTCATTTTAAGGACAATATTAATCTTCCTGGCTTTCATCCTTGTGTTTTTATGATCAAAACTCCCTTAGAAAAGACTTCTTACGGGACTCCGCTCTCAAAATCCAAAATTCCATCATTTACACCCTTTTTTTCGTGGTGCTGATGCAATTCGGATTACGTAGTCCGGACAGCACCAGCACCAATTCTAAACATGTTTGTAACATTGATATTCATTTTAAGGACAATATTAATCTTCCAGCTTTCATCCTTGTGTTTTTATGATCAAGACTCCTTTTGAAGAGACTTCTTACGGGACTTCGCCTTCAAAATCCATAATTCCATCATTTAGACCTTTTTTTTTCATGGTGCTAATGCAATTCGGATTACGTAATCCGGACTGCAAAAGAGCATTCTTGGAAATTTTACAGGGCGTGCGAGAAGGCAACAAGGTGGGAAAAGTAATACTTTTTTTTTCTTTCTATTTTTTACAAGTTGGGCCGAGATATGAAATTTAATTTGACCCTGCTAATACAAATTGCTATATGCACCTCAATTTTTCTTAGTTTTGATATATGCACCCCCTTTATAAAAAAACCAAGGGCCCTAGGCCGTCGCACCCCCGACCTATGCCTAGGGCCGGCTCTGAGCGAGAGTATATTTGTGTGAGGAGAGTTCACATGATCTGTTTAAGTGAATAAATATTAACCTTAAAATTCAAAATAATAAAATGGTCTAAATTTAGTGTCAAATAAAGTTTGACACATTATGAGTCTCACAAATTAAAAAATAACATATCATTACTAAATCAAACCCGCTAAAATGGAGAGATGGTGCTTAATGTAACATCGTCCAAAATGGTTAATCAAATTTTTTTTTCCACCACATTAGTATGATGCTAAGGGTTCGTTTGGAACCAAAACATGGAAGAGGAGAGGAAGAACGGTATTTTAATGGAGGGAGGGAAGCAGAAATGAGATATTTTAATTGAATATATGTTTAGTTCACATTGAAAGGAGAAATTTGGAACCGGATCTTCTCCTAATCCAATTGTCTCCTTCTCTCTCTTTCTCCAATCTTTGCCTTTAGATCAATCACACGGTCACAACTTTAAAAGCTTATAAAAGTTTAAAAAAACAAGTAATAGTTAAATCTCAAAATTGTAACCCAAAAAAATCTCAAAATTTGATCAATGTTGCCCCCAAATTGTATGCTCTCCTTCTCCAACCTCTACTAGTAGTGCTCGTTGCAGTGGCGGTCGACGGGATGTTGGGCCACCCATATGCTTCCCATGAACAAAAGTTTCTAGTTTCTTTTTTGTTATTTTCGATATGATTACCTCTTCCCCTTTAAATTCATTTAGTTTTTTTTTTAGATTTTTTATCTGGGATTGTTAGTTTTGTTGGATTTTACATTCATTATGGACTTTTTGGCTTACTTTTTGGTATTATTTCTTTAGTATATGTTAACAGGGAAAGAATAAAGATATCAAAGCACACATGATAAGAATTAATGTATGACATAATGTGCTCAATTTCATGATTTTGGATGCACTTGCTCGACAGATTTGGATGGAGCTTGAATTGGTAATCTTATCCATTGCAACGATGCAAGGACGGTGAAGAAGAGACAATGACTCAGTAAATAACAATTGGGAGATTGGGATGACATATTTTAAGGTTTTTTGTCTTTTTAGTATCTCAAACCGTTGGATGTAGAATGTTTCAGCTCATGCAGTCAACTTAATTATACATTTCTTATTTTAGCATTTGAATGAAGTTAATCCCTTGAAATCTCAATTTAATACACCCTATTAAATTAATTAATTTTTTTGTGGCTAATAGTATAAAAATATATTATTAAGAAAATGGAATAGATGTAAAAAAAAATAGATAAACCTCACCTGACATGGTTATTGTTACACGTATCCATTGTGTCAACCTCACCTTCTTCCAAACCACACAAAAACAAGTGGAAGAAGAAACCAGAAAGTTAGATAAACCCCACAGTGAAGAAAAAGTAGCTGCAGTTATCAACCATTGCCATGGCTACATCATCAACCAAATTGCCATCATCATTCATCTTAGGAACCCCTTCACTTCACTCCACAAATCATCAACTTTTGTTCCTTCAAAACCATAACTTGAACAAGTCATCACCTCACAAGAAGAGAGTTTCCTTAACTGTCCAAGCAGTAAAACCTCCTTCTGGTGTATGCACTTCATCTTTTTAGTTCTTATGATATGTATCATTGTTATTTATGTTCTCATTTTTGTTACTTTTTTCTTTTTTAAAATATTGTTATTTATGAAGTTTTTGCTTTTTATTTTCAGGTTGAATTTCCAAAAGTACAGCCTCAATTTAAACCACCATTTCTTGGGTTTACAAAGACAGCGGAAATATGGAATTCAAGAGCTTGTATGATGGGACTCATTGGAACTTTCATAGTAGAGCTTGTGAGTATCTTCTATTTTCATTTTTAATCACTTTGCATTTTGCTTTCATATATATAATTTGGGCTTTCACATATATATCACTTGTGTTAGCCTAGTTGAATTGGTTTGGGACCTTAAGTGCGTGCCTCTCAAGGTCTCGAGTTTAATTCATACGGTGCCAATTTTAGTGGTGTAGTTTGTAGAGAGCTAATTGGCTTTGAATGGGACCCTGCAAATGGACGGTGGGATTAGACCCATCATATTAGTTGGTCCTTATCCAGACACGGAGTTAAAAAAAAAAGAAGTGAAACTGTGTTATAAAATTAAGAATAAAAGAAAAAAAAAACGGAGAGATTAGATGGAAAGAGATTTGAAATTTTGATTCCCTTTGATAGAGAAATTAAAGTCGAACAAATTAGACCGTCAGATCTTGATCAAACAACATACGAATATGTATCGATGCCGGAGTTTAAAATCAAAGCTTACTAATGTTGGCTGAATTAATGATCGTGATTTGCTTCACTGCATGAATCCGTGAATTGGTGACCCTTGATGCTATTAGATGGGCTTGAGATAATGTTGAGTTGAAAGGTAAAAGGGGACATTTATCTTAAAATTCAATAGTTAATGTAAGACTTTTAACACATTTTTTGATGCTCAAGATTGAACATTTTATGTGTGTTAAAAGTCTTATATTGGACGAGTCATGAGATGACCTGATTAAGCGTTTATAAGTGGGGCAGTCATCACCTTACAAGTTTATTTTGTAAGGATAAGTTAGACTCAATTTCAACATAGTATTAGCGTTTGGTTCAAGACTCGTTGAACCACCTACTATCAGGCAACACATAATCTATATCCACGCACCAAACCCAATAGTGCTATGCGTAAGGGGTGTGTTAAGAGTCTGACATTGGATGAGATGACCAAAACAAATGTTTATAAATGGGGACAATTCTCACCTCTCAAGCCGGTTTTGTGAGGTTGTGTTACGCCTATTTGTAAATTCTAAGAGTGTGACCTAAATGACCCAATAACACATGGCTCAATGAATCTTGGATAGACTATTATACCATCTGAAAATTTCGGTTTAGTTGTTAATTTACTTTGAAATGTGATGAGATGATGTGTCATCGCGTGTCAAGGGAAAATAGTGAAGTTTGATTTATGAGAAGATAGTCTTTTTTCACCTTCCCACTCCTCCTTTAATCATAAACATTATTCTTCCTAGTTAAGTTATTGTGTGATTGTGGTGTATTTTGCAGATAATCCACAAGGGAATACTTGAGGTGATTGGAGTTGAAATTGGAAAAGGCCTTGATATTCCTCTTTGATCATTCAATTTCATTGTGAATGTAACTATTGTCACATGTATTCGATTTTAACTTTTTAAAATGGTTTCAAGAACATGTTTTCTGTCATTTGGCTATATATACTGTGATTTAAAATTTTGTCTTGAGACATGTCAATACAATTGTAAATGGAGTGTTGCTTGATTTAGTACATGGAAATCAGTTAAATGCTTTTGAAGCTGACACCAAAATGTGTTCTTAGCTATGTCCTTTTATACTTCATCATTACCTTAGGAAATTTCCACGTAACTCAATAGCAAGAAATTGTCTCTGGCTATGAGATGTTCCAGAAGTTCAGTTTTAATCTTGGGTGTATAAAACAAGTGCCAAAACAGAAGTTAAGAAGATCATCTACTTCCTACATTCAGTTTATACATTCAATTTTTACATTCCTAAATTGTAGGTTGATTTTCCATGACTCATAAAAGTAAAATTTGATAATAATTAGAGATCATATTCAAGTGCTTCTTATCAATTTAACATTATTTTTAAATTTATTAATTACTTGAGTTCAATCACTTAAATTAATTTTTTTTTATAACAATTGTCAATATTAACAAACTTCTTATTTCTGTCCTACCTTTCCAACTTAGTTGTCTCTAGGAAAATATATATATCAACCCTGAATTATTATTTGTTCAAGAGGTGTCATTTTAGTGACAAGAAATTGATATTGTAACTTTAATAGAGTGAGGACACACCATCTCGAGAATAGTTCATGTTTCAAATTTTAGGAGTAAAAAAGTACTACATTTTTTAGTAAAATCTTAAAACTTTTTTCATAAAAAAAAAATCAGAAGATATCCCTCCCCTACTTAAACACATAGGTACTACATTTCAACACAGGCATGAATTCGACTTCCTAACACTTACACCATCTGATCACTATTATGAGCATAAAATCACTTTTTAAGTTCATTTAATAACTGATGTATCATGTTTACGATATAAACAAGATACATCAATGAATCTAAAAAATAGTTTTCTTCTTCTTATAATAGTGATCAAATAGTGTATTTTAATACAACTGAGACACTTAGGGGTGACTTCCTTTTATTTATTTAATTATAGATTTTAAACAATTATTTTGGTAAAAGAATCCTAAATTAACTATGGTTATTAATCATGTTAAGTAATGTGCTAATTAAGTTGTAAAGACTCTTCTTTCTTTTCATAAATAGGAAGGAATTTTGAAAACTAGAGACCAAGAGGTCTTTTCATATACAAATTGAGAAACAATGTAAGACGGAACTTCTTCTAAGTTGTCTTATTGTATTTGTAGCAACGAGTCACAATGAAAGTAATCACAATTTCAACAAAGTTCTAGTGATTTTGAAAATTATAACTCATTCATACACTCAAATATCAAATAAAGTGTGCCAAGTTATTATTATTATTGTAGATTATAAAGATGAGACTTTCTAGGCTGTAGCATGCTTCGTGTATTCGACCACACTTTCAAAAACAAGCCTACACGTGATTTGAATATTCAAACTTGAGTCGTATATTTGTTAAACCTGTTTGTTGGGGTCTTCTAATGATGAGGATATGTCAAATTAAATTGATAGCTCTAGCAATGTCATCTTCGTCGAGTCTTCCCACGTCATCATCCATTATTTTCCATGTAGCCAAGCTCATGATTGATTCATTTAATTTTTTAATAACGATTTCAGAAATTCAAGTGGGGTAAAACTATTAAAAAAACAATAGATAATACTAAATTTTAATTTCATATAAAAATTGGCATTGATTAATTTGGGTTCCGAAAATTACACAAAAATTATTGTTACTTTTCCGCTTTAAAGCCGCTGAATCACAATCCAAATACACTAGCTGTTTGGGATCGTATTTGTAAACAATAATATTACACCCGCTTTAAAGTCGCTAAATCACAATCCAAATACACTAGCGGTTTGGGATCGTATTTGTAAACAATAATATTACACCCGCTTTCTCAATGAGTATATTAAAATTGAAAGATAAATAAGAACTTTTGTATAATAAAAGACATTATAAGTCTAAAAGCTTTCTAAATAGTACCCTGAGACCACTTGCTCGAGATAATAAAGACTATTTTCTAGGTTAATCAGAGATCATGCGTTCAAATCTATCCCTGCACCTATTAATACAAAAAAATGCTTTCTAAATAGTACGGGTAGTTTTTAAAAATTAAAAGTCATAAACTAAGAAACAAGTTTATTAATCAAAGTGTCAATAAAAGTTTATTAATTGGACGTCTCTATTTTAATAAATAAACTCATTAGTCATTAACATATATATAAATCACATAAAAAAACCAAATATATATAAATAGAAACAACAAGATAATGATAAAAATTAATGAGATGAGATGGAAGTAAGCTATCAATCAATAATAAGTGACAATGATATATCTTTCTCCTATTTACTTAGCCGCCAAGCAAATCATAGACTTAGATAATTAACAATAGGGAGTGTTCAAATCCACACATTCAAGTTTGCAATTAAAAGAATATACTAATTTTAAAAAATTAGATGACATTGATGTTTTAATTTCACATATTCTATTTAGCATCAAACACTTAACATGTAAACATTGAAGAATATTTAACCAAATAAGTAAAATAAAAACTTGACTTGTACACTAAAGCTGGAAAATTTCTGTGGTTCACATGTGCATAAATTTTCTAATCATCCCTACAATAGGTTCCACCGTTCCTGGATATTTCTTAGTAGGCCCCTATATGACACTTCCAAATTATTTTTTTCACTTATGACAAAATCTTTGATATAATAAATAATCACAATACAGAACCACAGAATCATTATCATTCACAAACTACTATAATCATGTTCCTCAAGCTTGTGTTAATGTTGTTTTTTCTTGTTACATTGGTAGCAAGTAAAGATAACAGTTTCATCTATAATGGTTTCCAATCATCTCATTTGTATCTTGATGGTATTGCTAATTTCACCTCCAATGGCTTACTTAGACTCACCAATGATACAAAACAAGAAAAAGCACATGCTTTCCATCCAAATCCAATAGTTTTCAAAAACACTTCTAATGGAAGTGTTTCATCTTTCTCAACTACTTTTGTATTTGCCATAAGACCTCAATATCCAACTCTTAGTGGCCATGGAATTGTTTTTGTTGTTTCTCCTACAAAAGGGCTACCAAATTCACTACCAAGTCAATACCTTGGTCTTTTTGACAAATCCAACAATGGAAACATTAGCAACCATGTTTTTGGTGTTGAACTTGATACTATTTTTAGTAGTGAGTTTAATGATATCAATGATAACCATGTTGGAATTGATATCAATGATTTGAAATCAGTAAATTCAACTCCTGCAGGATATTATGATAATAATGGTCAACTCAAGAATTTGACCCTTTTCAGTGGCAATCCTATGCAGGTATGGATTGACTATGATGGTGAAAAGAAAAAGATTGATGTTACTTTAGCTCCAATTAATGTTGTTAAACCAAAACAACCTTTGTTGTCATTGACCAGAGATCTTTCTCCAATTTTGAACAATAGTATGTATGTTGGATTCTCATCAGCTACTGGTTCAGTTTTCACTTCTCATTATATTCTTGGATGGAGTTTTAAGGTTAATGGTCAAGCTCAAGATCTTGTAATTTCTGAACTTCCTAAACTACCAAGATTTGGTGAGAAAAAAGAGTCCATGTTTTTAATTGTTGGATTGCCTTTGATTTTGATAAGTTTGGTTTTCATGATAACTTTAGGGGTTATTTATTATATCAAAAGGAGGAGGAAGTTTGCTGAGTTGCTTGAAGATTGGGAGCATGAATATGGCCCTCATAGGTTTAAGTTCAAAGATTTGTACTTTGCCACCAAGGGTTTCAGGGAAAAGGGTCTATTAGGAGTTGGTGGATTTGGTAGAGTCTACAAAGGTGTGATGCCAGGTTCCAAACTTGAGGTTGCAGTGAAGAGGGTTTCACATGAATCAAGACAAGGGATGAGGGAATTCGTGTCGGAAATTGTTAGTATTGGTCGTCTTCGTCATAGAAATCTTGTTCCGCTTCTCGGATACTGCAGGCGAAAAGGCGAGTTACTTCTGGTCTATGATTACATGCCTAATGGAAGTTTAGACAACTATCTATACAACCAACCAAAAGTGACTTTGAATTGGAGTCAAAGATTTCGAATCATCAAAGGTGTTGCTTCGGGTTTGTTTTATCTACACGAAGAATGGGAGCAAGTAGTGATTCATAGAGACATAAAGGCTAGTAATGTGTTATTAGATGCAGAATTGAATGGTAGATTGGGAGATTTTGGTCTTGCAAGGTTGTATGATCATGGTGCTGATCCTCACACAACTCATTTGGTTGGAACTGTAGGGTATCTTGCTCCTGAGCATACTAGAACAGGTAAGGCTACTAAATTTTCTGATGTGTTTTCTTTTGGTGCATTTCTTCTTGAGGTTGCTTGTGGTAGAAGGCCTATTGATAATGTAGCGGAAAACGAATGTGTGATTTTGGTTGATTGTGTGTTTGAGTGTTGGAAAAGAGGTGATATACTTGAGGCAAAAGATGTAAATTTGGGGACAAACTATGTGTCTGAAGAGGTTGAGTTGGTGTTGAAACTTGGTTTGTTGTGTTCACATTCAGAACCTATGGCTAGACCAGGTATGAGACAAGTTGTGCAGTATTTGGAGAGGGATACACCTTTACCAGATTTGTCTTTGCTTAGTCTATCATCTTCTGGATTAACTTTTGGGTTCCAAGAATATTTTGAGGACTTTCCTTTATCTTATCCTTCTTCTATGGGCAACACAGTGTCACAAACTTCTGTGTCTATTGCTGATTCACTTCTCTCTGGTGGTCGTTAGATTTTGGTAAAATGGATTAAGGAGAGTTTGTTAAATCAAATGTAAAATCATATTTGAGTTAATAGTGTAATTGATACATGAGTTTTATATAATGTTTTGAGTTTTAATTTAGTCTCTCTCTCCTAATAGATACATGAGTTTTAATATAGTGTAATTGTAGTCTCTTTCTCTTATTTGAGTTTTAAATTCATTGATTAAAGTACTAATATTTGCAACACCATGAAAAATCTATCTGATCCTTAGCCATAGTCACCACTTACAAGTCATTATATGCCTTAGAAACGTTATGTAAATGACAATGGATATCATTGTATATGCCAGCATAATATTTAACTACAAGCAACACTATGAACTAAATTTTGCACAACATGATAATGGATATCATTGCTTGAAGTTGCACTACAAGCAACTTCAACCTGAACCTACAACAGCAGAAGATGGTTCGATTTACAGAATCCTGCAAATTCGAGCATCGATAAGCGGACATATATTTGCTTCTGTATTTTCTAGAAAATCATCGAAATACATCTTAAGGTTTTTCCATAAAGCCTCAGCAAAGTTCTTGAGCTTTTCTCCTTCACTCTTTCTATTTTTTTGGACACTTGGTACTTCTAGATATCCACCTATAATATTCAGCAACTAATCAATGTTAATATACAGGGCTTGGCAGGATTAAGTTATCAGCATGCGTAGAATGAGCCTTAAATATTAAAATTGAACAACACAACATAATTATAAATATAATCACTGTCATGGACAAACGTCCTGCGTTACCAAAAATTGAACCCACGACCTCCAACTTCTTAACCCTTATCTCAAACCAGTTGAGGTACTCAACCCTCGACCAACAAATACAGTGATGAAATTCAAATTTTCCGCTCATCAGATAGCATCAACATATGAACTAATGTAGCCATCAAGAATTTTTTGGTAAGCACCGCCTAGCATAGGCACATCATATAACATAAAACGAAAGAGCGAATAACCTATTTCAGTCTCAAAATAGTATTGGTCACGATGTCATGCAATTTAGCCCCTAAAATTAACATATTCTAAAACAATCATTGAAATTGAAAATTTTCAATCACATTAGTCTCTTCAAGACAATTTCAAGGACTATATTGACCGACCCAAAAGGACTAACGTTGAAAATTTCGACCCCTGTAATTTTATAGACTTAAATGACGATTCACTCTAAATCAAATATAACATTTATTGAGCCATATCTGAAATGCACCTATACAAGGCAAAGCCCACAGCCCACTTAAGCCTTTCTTCTGTAGTTGCTATAATTGTTACCACTTGATGAACACACCATTCATGAAACAGAAGTTCTACTCGATTTAAGCAAATCATTTTATTCAAACATTCATTATGACATGCAGAATTATAACCCGTCAATGACATGATCAACAAAATCATTGATTGTAGAGGATCGAAGAGTTCATCAAACCTATAGCAAGAGCCAATATGTCACTTCTCTTTACAGGCAGTGCAGCACCTAAAAAAGAAATTTAGGTTTTACAATTAGTCCATTACATAGTTTTTAACCCTGAATTAAATAAACAGTAGAGAAAAGGTTGAGATGGCTCCATTGCAGAAAAAATGGTCAGCTCATTTTAGGTAGTGTGGGCATGTGTGAAAAAGTCCTATAACAACACCATAAAGAGAGTAAGAAAAACAGAAGCTATGATAAAGTGGTGGAGAAGAAATGAAGAAGAACCAGAAAATTGAAAAGACAGTAATGTTTTTGGAGAACAAAGTTATGTTATTAAGTTACTTTTTAAGGTTACTCTAAACCTCTAAATTCCTTAAAAAATCTCTCCTTTAGAGTAGAAAGATTGCTCAACAAATATGTCAAAAACTGAATTTTATAGCTGTCAATCCCGAGTAAATTGCCTCGTGATTTACCTCCATCTCCCTGCAACTTGCCAGCACATATGACCGATGAAACAGGCTGACTTGAAATGGCCTACGATTTTTCCATGAAGAAAAGTATGAAATTTTGATTCAAAACCAACGGTATCTTTATGCATCCTCCACCACTTATTCATTCATCATTTTCTTAGCAGCCAAGCAAATCATAGATAATCAATAGTAACCGGTCAAATTCACACATTCAAGTGTGAACTTAAAAAAAAAAAAAAAAACTATGCTTATTTGAAGAAATTAGACGACATTGATGTTTTAATTTCACATATTCAATTTAGCATCAAACACTCAATACGTAAACATTGAAAATGTGCAGTTGGGAAAAAAAAAATGGTGGTTCAAATGTGCACAACTATTCAAATGGTCCCAAATGAGTTACACAAAAATTCATTTTTACTAAACTAAATGAGACATTTCTTAGTAGGACCCAAATGAGATATGCAATTTTAGTAACCATTTGATGTTTCTTTTGGTGATAATTCATAGCTAAGTTAGGTTCCAAGACATTTCTTAGTAGGACCCAAATTAGACTTACAATATTTTTTTTCCTTGTTCTAAAAAAAGACTTGCAATTTTTTCTTCACTTAGGACAAAATCTTATACATAATAAATAATAAACACTGAACAGAACTGTATAAGAATTATTATTCACAAACTATAATCATGTTCCTCAGGCTTGTGTTTATGTTGTTTTTTCTTGTTACATTGGTACCAAGTGAAGACAACAGTTTCATCTATAATGGTTTCCAATCATCTCATTTGTATCTTGATGGTATTGCGAATTTAACCTCCAATGGCTTACTAAGACTCACCAATGACACCAAACAAGAAAAAGCACATGCTTTCTATCCAAACCCTATAGTTTTCAAGAACACTTCCAATGAAAGTGTTTCTTCATTCTCAACTACTTTTGTATTTGCCATAAGACCTCAAGATCCAACTTATAGTGGCCATGGAATTGTTTATGTTCTTTCTCCTACAAAAGGGCTACCAAATTCACTACCAAGTCAATACCTTGGTCTCTTTGACGATTCTAACAATGGAAATCCTAGCAACCATGTTTTTGGTGTTGAACTTGATACTATTGAAAGTAGTGAGTTTGATGATATCAATGATAACCATGTTGGTATTGATATCAATGATTTGAAATCAGCTAATTCAACTCCTGCAGGATATTATGATAGTAATGGTCAATTCAAAAATATGAGCCTTATCAGTGGCTATCCTATGCAGGTATGGATTGAATATGATGGCGAAAAGAAAAAGATTGATGTTACATTAGCTCCAATTAATGTTGTTAAACCAAAACAACCTTTGTTATCATTCACCAAAGATCTTTCTCCAATTCTTAACAATAGTATGTATGTTGGATTTTCATCAGCTACTGGTTCATTTCTAACTTCTCATTATATTCTTGGTTGGAGTTTTAAGATTAATGGTCAAGCTCAAAACCTTGTAATCTCTGACCTTCCTGAGCTACCAGTATTTGCTGAGAAAATGAAATCAAAATTTTTAACTGTTGGGTTGCCTTTAATTTTGATAAGTTTGATATTCATGATAACCTTAGGGGTTATGTATTATATCAGACGGAAGAAGTTTGCTGAGATTCTTGAAGATTGGGAACAAGAATATGGCCCACATAGATTTAAGTTCAAAGATCTATACCTTGCCACAAAGGGTTTCAGGGAAAAGGGGCTACTGGGAGTTGGTGGATTTGGTAGGGTCTACAAAGGTGTGATACCAAGTTCCAAACTTGAGGTTGCCGTGAAAAGGGTGTCTCATGAATCAAGACAAGGGATGAGGGAATTTGTGTCGGAAATTGTTAGTATCGGTCGTCTTCGGCATAGGAATCTTGTTCAACTTCATGGCTATTGCAGGCGAAAAAGCGAGTTACTTTTGGTTTATGATTACATGCCGAATGGAAGTTTAGACAACTATGTATACAACCAACCAAAAGTGAGGTTAAATTGGAGTCAAAGATTTAGAATCATCAAAGGTGTTGCTTCAGGTGTGGTTTATCTACATGAAGAATGGGAGAAAGTTGTTATTCATACAGACATAAAGGCTAGTAATGTGTTGTTAGATTCTGAATTTAATGCTAGATTGGGAGATTTTGGTCTTTCAAGGTTGTATGACCATGGTGCAGATCCTCACACGACTCATTTGGCTGGAACTATTGGCTATCTTGCTCCAGAACATATTAGAACAGGCAAGGCTACTAAATTTTCAGATGTGTTTTCTTTTGGTGCATTTCTTCTTGAGGTTGCTTGTGGTAGAAGGCCTATTGCTAATGTAGTGGAAAATGAGAGTGTAATTTTGGTTGATTGTGTATTTGAGTGTTGGAAAAGAGGTGATATTCTTGAGGCAAAAGATGTAAATTTGGGGACAAACTATGTGTCTGAAGAGGTTGAGTTGGTGTTGAAACTTGGATTGTTGTGTTCGCATTCAGAACCTTTGGCTAGACCATGTATGAGACAAGTTGTGCAGTATTTGGAAAGAGATATACCTTTGCCAGATTTATCTTTGCTTAGTTTATCTTCTTCTGGATTAACTTTTGGATACCAAGAATATGTTGAGAACTTTCCTTTGTCTTATCCTTCTATGGGCAACACAATGTCACAGACTTCTGTGTCTATTGCCGACTCACTTCTCTCTGGTGGTCGTTAGATTTTGGTAAAATGGATTAAGGAGAGTTTGTTAAATCAAATGTAAAATCATATTTGAGTTAATAGTGTAATAGATACACGAGTTTTATGAAGTGTTTGAGTTTTAATGTAGTCTCTTTCTCCTAATAGGGACATGAGTTTTATTGTAGTGTAATTGTAGTCTTTTTCTCCTATTTGAGATTTAATTAATTGATTAACGTACTAATTGTTGGAAATCCCGCCCCGAGCGTGAGGGGGTGTGTTGGTAATCCCAGCTTAATTGCGATCTGCCCCTAGTTGCCTTATGCTGGTTTGTCTTTGAGGGGGTGGATTTAGTCCCACATCGGTTAGATAGGAAGCTTGATCAGAGTTTATAAAGAGGAGGCACTCCTCAAATTCAACCTGAACCTAGAAGCAGAAGATGGATCAATTTAAAGAATCCTGCAAATACCAACATCGATAACTGGACATATATTTGCTTCTGTATTTCCTAGAAAATCATATGAATACATCATACAGTTTTTCCATAAAGTCTCAGCAAAGTTCTTCAACTATTCTCCTTCACTCTTTCTATTTCTTAGAATGCGCCTTAAATATTAAATTTGAACAACACAGAATAATTATAATCACTGTCATGGACGATGTCATAAGTTACCAACAAATACAGTGAGGAATTTCAAATTTTCCATTCATCAGACAGCATCAACATATGAACTAATGTAGCCACACCTAGCATAGGCACATCATTTAACATAAAACAAAAGAGTGGATAACCTATTTCAGTCCCAAAATAGTGTTGGTCACGGCGTCGTCACATAATTTTGCCCCTAAAATTAACAAATTCTAAAACGATCCTTAGAATTTTAAACGATCCTTAGCAATCTAGTCTAGAAAAACAAAACAATGGGGGATTGAGTAGCAGCAGAGCAAGAATGTAGGGTTAAAGAAAAAGACAAGTTGCAAAGAGGAGTATGAACAAATGAGTAACTGGTGGGGGTGCCAAATTATGTGTGTGGTTGAGGTTGAGTAGCCGGAAATGCTAACAACCAGTGAGGGTGCCAAAAAATGTCAGTACGAGCCGGAAATACCATAACTGATCAGTGAGCTATAACCAGTGTTGTATGTTGCGGCATAGCGGTTTGCCGGTTTTTTCAAATTCTACTATGGTACAGTACTATAGTTCTGCTATAGCCGTTATTAATGACAACATTTTTGTACAAAAGGGCTTATCGCGGAAAAATAGCAATTTGGTCAAATTCTTCTATTCATCAGCACTATAGCGCCTCTAAATTTGACAGCACTGGCTATATAACACTCTGCAAACTGAAATCTGTAAAGCGGCCACCAGCCATAATGCACTGGTACAAAACACAGTTGATGAAACTGATTTACTGTGTAAATATCTTATACATATACATAATACATGGACATTATGTGATTAACTAGATTTTGACCCGCACGTTGGGTGGATACTTTGAACTATTTTTACATTTGAACTATTTAGTTGATTGGACATCTATAAGAATAGATGGATTTTTAGGCATTTTATTTAATTTACTTTGCTTATAAATTTTTTATTGTTAAATCACACTTCAACATATTAATTCACGAGTGCTTTATTTGAATTTTCCTTTGCAGTCAGCTTTTCTATCCAAATCATCCATTCTAAGGAAACATCCAATATCATGTGGCATAAGTGTTAGATATTTGAGTCTCTTAAGCATTTGTTTTAGGGTACCTGGACTATGTGAATAAAAAAGAGCTCATTCATAGATGGATCTCAGTTACCTCGTGGGATTAGTCATGGATTTGCGCAAAGGCTATTCCTTGATTTAAAAAAAAAAAAAAAACTCTAAGGAAAGGAAATCAAGTTATCTCCATTTCAAAGATATATACTAAATGCAAAAATCTTCTTATCCTAGCCGAGCTTGATGATCCAAGGGTGCTGATACTTTCATTTAGAACAAATCCCAAGAGTTGTATATAGTTTACATATAAATTTTGCAAATTTGATTAGCACATCATCAAAATCATGATTTGTGAATTGTACAGCAGATGTACAAAGAAACAAAATATATCTAAGTAATTAAAATTGATAAAAAGATCAAATAGACATGGTATATGAAAAAGTAATTAAATAGAAAGAATGCTAAAAATTTGGTTAAATGCATTGGCAGTTTGTGACGTACATGGTTGGAAATGCAGATTTTAGTAGGGTTCACTGTCACTCTCTCCTTGTGGGAACTGCTTGTCATGGTCTCTTTACCCCTATGTAGGTTCTCAGACATATCTACACAACAAAAGACAATAAAAATATCAATGAAAAACTCATTCAAGCATTTCATCGAACACTTGTAGTACAAAATATACAACATTGATTCATTGTATTATTTCAACTTTTAAACTACAATATTGAACTTAAATTTAGTCTAAACAACATTTATAGTCAAAACATGCATATATAAGATCACAAACTACCCAAGACATCAATAAATTATCCAATCATAAACACTACCATTTCCACCAAATTTTGAAGAATTCTTTTATATAAAACTAACAATGTGAATAGAAGAGATTATCAACACTTACTTGTAGAATAATTGATAACTTGCTTGATTTTTATGAAAGAAATTGAATGAGATTCATTTGAGTGAGATTGGAGGAAGTGGTTTGAGTTTTTGTGTTTCAAACAAAAGTGTTAACTATTTTTGGTATAGAATAAGTCCAGAACACGTGTTGTTACTGTTCTAGAATAAGTCTATAACGCAACTGCAGCTGAACACAATTGTAGTTGCAAAAAGATCGAAACAGTTAACTGCCGTTGGAAAGAGAACGCAGTTCATTGCCGTTAACTTTTTTGAAGCAAGAGCGATTTTCATATTTGTTTACCCAATACGGCCCAAAATTACCTATGTTGGAGGAAGAGATAATCTTTCCAATCCATTTGTTTACAAAGTGTTCCAACTCAACAATCTCACTCAGATACACTCAAGTCTCAACTCTTCGCATCTAAGTTTCCTAAAAATGATCTCTTTTAGAATTGTTAGCCTGTATTTTATCTTGTACATTTTCGATAGGTAAAAGAAAGGTTCAAATGCTTAAAAATTCTCTAAGTTCATGATTGAAGTTGTTGAGCTCGACAAGCATTGGGAGATTTCCACGATAAGTTGTAGATCGACAGGCAGTTGGTTTGTGAAGAAACAAGTTCTAAATGTCCAGACACGTGCAAGGTAAGCAGTTCTTGTTGAAGACATTTAGTTCTTAGCGGTTTAGGTCTTTGCAGTTATTTTCTCTATGAATATAATAGTTTTTCATAGGAAAAAGGGGTCACAAATCTAATTTACAGAATTCACACACTCAAAGTACCAACTTAGAGAAAAGAGTCAAAATGTATGTAAAGATTTGTTGAACCACCTTTATTTTATTGCAATGCAATTTACTTTATTTAAATGTCTTTACTCTCTGCATTCTTAAGTTTTACTTGCATTTCTCTTCATACAAAAAACAGTTTTATTCATCTTGTTCATAAAGCAAACTATAAATATGATGAACATTCAATCATTTTCTGGAAAAAAGATTGCACAACATGCCTTAGGATTTCTAGTTTGATCTTGCAAGTAACATTTTAAAACCAGTCTTATTGTTTACCAAAAATACCGGTAAACAAGAATAGAAAGATTCCTCAACAAATCGGTAAAAAAACTGCATTTTTTAGCCATTAATCCCAAGTAAATTGCCCCAGTCATTTACCCCCATCTGCCCACAATTTGCCAGCACATGTGACCAATGGAACATGCCGAGGCTTTTTTTTTTCATGTCTGCCCTTGTTCTGAAAAAAAAATATCAATATGCCCTACTTAAAAATTTAAATACGAAAATGCCCTAGTTTAAATTTGCTAGTAGGGGCATGCCATTTCATTTTGCGCACTCGTTGCTGACGTGTCCTCGAGTTTGCCAATTAAAATGGCGGACTCGTGAAGACCTTTTATTTTTTTTCTTCTTTTTTTGTTGTTTTCAATTTTCAATTTTAATTATTAAAAGATAAAAACATAAATTAGAAATAATTTAAAAATATAGTAATAAAATGCATAATAAAATATAACAACAATAATATTTATTACATTAATAGATAGCACAGTATAAAATACCAATTACATAAAATTAACAAATGGTGTCTAGTAAGTGGACAATTTTTTCATGAATGCCCGGTCTCACGACATATTCCACATTTCCTTTGATTTCTTTCCACCTCGTACATTTCGGTCATAATGCGAGTACTATTTGGATGACCTTTTTCACTCTTCGCATTGACCATTTCGGTCATGAAGGGTGTTGAATTACTTCAAACCTGGCATTGTAGACATTGAATCGTCATGACTATGTGTTGCATGGCGAGCGTGTGAAGTTAAACCAATGAGAGAGTATAGCCTTTGGTTTAAATTGTATAAAAACATCTTTCCAGCAACAAACATTTAAAGGACCCACGTTCACAATAACCTGAATCACCAGAAAATTTTGAAGTCCTAATATGCCCACCAAAACACAACAACTTTCAAATATGGATATAGTAACATTTTCTAATAACCCTCCATATACCCAACCAAACTATGGCAAATGCACAAACCAAACCCCCCAAAACCAATTCTACCCAAATCAAACCCCTCAAAACCTCTACGCAAGCCAAAACTCACATCATCGATTCTATCCAAACCATACTCCACAAAACATCTACGCATGTCAAACCTCCCAAAAATCAATTCAATGAAAATCAAACCCCTCAAAACTTCTACACATACCAAACTCCAGAAAACCAATTCATCACAAACCAAACACCCCAAAGCTTCTACCCAAACCAAATCCCGCAAACATTTTATGCAAACCGAACACCCCAAGAACATTTGGACTTTCGGTTTACACAACAAATCCAACCACATAATAACTTCACACCGACGCATAATTTTAATTTTTCTAGTCCATCATTAAACGCGACATGGGGCACAGTCGATCAAGATTTTCTACGCAAAGTATGGCGTCAAGACGGCACTGAAGTTGAAAGAGGGTATTTTCAATCATTTAATGGAATACTTCAAGGAGGCAGTTCTTTTGTGCAATCATCTATCGACAACATACAACAGGAAGAACCACGATATCATGTTTGTGACATTAGACGTAGGGGGTGTGGCACGGACGGACATTTGTAGTTTTTATTTGCCGTAATAATTTTTTAATTTGTAATATTTTATTATGCATTTTATTAGTATATTTTTAAATTATTTTTAATTTATGTTTTTATGTTTAATAATTAAAAGTGAAAAAAAAAATATAAAACCACAACAACAAAAAAAGGAAAAAACGAGAAAAATAAATAAATAAAAGGTCTTCACGAGTCCGCCATTTTAACTGGAAAACTCATGGACACATCATCAACGAGTACGCTAAATGAAATGACACACTCCTGTTAGCCAATCTAAACTAGGGCATTTCCGTAATTAAATTTTTAAGTAGGACATATTGGTATATTGTTTTCATAACTGGGGCAGGAAAAAAAGCCACCTGCTGACTTGAAATGGCCTACAGTTTTTCCATATGAAATTTTGAGTCAAAACTAACTTTATCTTTATCCAACCTTCAACCACTTAAAATGAGACATTTCTGAGTAGGACTCAAATGAGATACGCAATTTTAGTAACCGTTTGATTTGATGTTACTTTTGGTGATAATACGTACCTAAGTTAGGTACCAGGGCATTTCTTAGTAGGTCCCAAATGAGACTTGCAATTTTTTCTTCACATAGGACAAAATCTTATAACTAATAGATAATAAACACTGAACAGAACTGTATGAGCATTATTATTCACAACCTATAATCATGTTCCTCAGACTTGTGTTCATGTTGTTTTTTCAAGTTACATTGGTAGCAAGTGAAGACAACAGTTTCATCTATAATGGATTCCAATCATCACATTTATATCTTGATGGTATTGCTGAGTTAACCTCCAATGGCTTACTAAGACTCACCAATGATACAGAAAGAGACAAAGGACATGCTTTCTATCCAAATCCAATAATTTTCAAAAACACTTCCAGTGAAAGTGTGTCTTCTTTCTCAACTACTTTTGTATTTGCAATAAGACCTCAATATACAAATATTGGTGGCCATGGAATTGTTTTTGTTATTTCTCCTACAAAAGGGCTACCGGATTCACAACCAAGTCAATACCTTGGTCTCTTTAACGATTCCAACAATGGAAGCAGTAGCAACCATGTTTTTGGTGTTGAGCTTGACACTCGTCAAAATTTTGAGTTTGATGATATCAATGATAACCATGTTGGTATTGATATCAATGATTTGAAATCAGCTAATTCAACTCCTGCAGGATATTATGATGATTATGGTCAATTCAGGGATTTATCCCTTTCCAGTGGATTTCCTATACAGGCATGGATTGAATATGATGGAGTGAAGAAAAAGATTGATGTTACTTTAGCTCTAATGAGTGTTGGTGCTAGTAATAAACCAACAAAACCTTTGTTATCATTGACCAAAGATCTTTCTCCAATTCTCAACAATAGAATGTATGTTGGATTCTCATCTTCAACAGGGTTAATGGTAGCCTCTCAGTATATTCTTGGTTGGAGTTTTAAGGTTAATGATCAAGCTCAAAACCTTGAAATCTCTGAACTTCCTAAACTACCAGTGTTTGCTGAGAAAAAAAAGTCCAAATTTTTAACTGTTGGGTTGCCTTTGATTTTGCTAAGTTTGGTATTCATGATAACTTTAGGGGTTATGTATTATGTCAAATTGAAGAAGTTTGATGAGGTTCTTGAAGATTGGGAACATGAATATGGCCCACATAGATTTAAGTTCAAAGATCTATACTCAGCCACAAAGGGTTTCAGGGAAAAGGGGCTACTGGGAGTTGGTGGATTTGGTAGAGTCTACAAAGGTGTGATACCAAGTTCCAAACTTGAGGTTGCTGTGAAAAGGGTGTCTCATGAATCAAGACAAGGGATAAGGGAATTCGTGTCAGAAATTGTTAGTATCGGTCGTCTTCGGCACAGGAATCTTGTTCAGCTTTATGGCTATTGCAGGCGAAAAAGCGAGTTACTTTTGGTTTATGATTACATGCCGAATGGAAGTTTAGACAACTATCTATATAACCAACCAAAAGTGAGGTTGAATTGGAGTCAAAGATTTAGAATCATCAAAGGTGTTGCTTCAGGTGTGGTTTATCTTCACGAAGAATGGGAGAAAGTTGTTATTCATAGAGACATAAAGGCTAGTAATGTGTTGTTAGATTCTGGATTTAATGCTAGATTGGGAGATTTTGGTCTTTCAAGGATGCATGATCATGGTGCAGATCCTCACACAACTCATTTGGTTGGAACTATTGGTTATCTTGCTCCTGAACAACTTAGAAGAGGTAAGGCTACTAAATTTTCTGATGTGTTTTCTTTTGGTGCATTTCTTCTTGAGGTTGTTTGTGGTAGGAGGCCTATAGGTCGTGTAGGAGAAAGTGAGAGTCTAATTCTAGTTGATTGCGTGTTTGAATGTTGGCAAAGAGGTGAGATTCTTGAGGCAAAAGATGTAAATTTAGGAACAAATTATGTGTCTGAAGAGGTGGAATTGGTGTTGAAACTTGGCTTGTTGTGTTCACATTCAGAGCCTTTGGCTAGACCAAGCATGAGACAAGTTGTGCAGTATTTGGAGAGGGATACACCTTTGCCAGATTTTTCTTCGCTTAGTTTATCTTCTTCTGGTTTAAATTTTGGGTACCAATTATTTGTTGAGGCCAGGCCAATGCCATATACTTCTGTGTCAATTGTTGAATCTGTTCTGTCGGGTGGTCGTTGATTTCAAAAGGCACGTCTAATTTATGCTTAATTGGTGCATTTTGATTTTGTAATGTATTAGATTTTGGTAAAAAGGATTAAAGAGAGTTTGTTATCTAAAAAGTGAAATCATGTTTGAGTAAATGGTTTAATAGTTACATAAAAGCATTTTCTCATTAAACTTTTTTTGTTTTGATTTTGTATATACTTTATTGCGTTCAAGTTTGTATCTATTTTGAGTAGATGAGAGACTACAATTATTATTCAGTAAATTGAAAGGGTAAACAAAGCAATAACCTGTAAAACCTCAAATGTAATAAGGCAAGTACTAAATAACTTCAGAAATTATATTTGTTCTAAAGATTAAGTTAGATTTTCTTCAACACTTCAGTACTTCTGCATATGAACATATAAGATTAAGTTATCGGGATGCATAGAATGAGCCCTAAAATTGAACACATCATAATCACTATCATGGACGACTTCATACGATACCAACGAATGCAGTGATGAATTTCAAATTTTCCATTCATAATACTCATACTTCTAAAATGATCCCTGAAATTAAAAAATTTCAACCAAATTATTTTGTTTCAAACAATTTGAGAGTAAATTGACCAAAGCCCTAGGTAAAGAATACCTTTACCATTCTTGTAGACAATAAGAACAATTTCTAATTTCTATCCATTTTTCAAGTCACTCAAACCTAAATTGAGATCCAAGGAGAAAACTAGAAAAAGAGTTTGATATTTACTCTAATGAGATCTCATTATCCAAGATGTTTACAAATTGTTTTCCAACATAAGAATATCACGCAAAAACACTCAACCCTCACCCACCCTATTAGCTCCTTAACTCCTTTAGAATAGAAAGATTGCACAACAACCAGGTCTAAAATTGCATTTTATAGCTGTCGATCAAGAGTAAATTACTCGGTGACATCGCCCTGTGATTTCGCCAACATATGTGACCGATGGAACATGTGGCTTGAAATTTCACCACCATTTTTGCATGAAGAAAAATATTCCCTCCGTCCTTTTTTAGAAGAACACTTTACAAAAATCACGGGTACTAAGAAAAGTCTTTGGAGTAATAAATTTGTCTGATGTGTGTGACTATTTCTAAATTACCCTTCGTATAAAAGTGCATTCAATGTTAATTTTCATATTCTAAGATAAATTGATAGTAAGGGGTATATTGGAAAAAAAGAGTAATAAATGTATTTAGTAATTTGTAGAGGAGTCTTATATTTAGAGAAAAACTTTTTTTTGGTTGCAAATAGTCTTATATTTAGAGACGGAGTGAGTATGAAATTGAGTCAAACCAACATATATCATTTTATCCTTCCACCACATATTCATTCATCATTTGATTTGAAGCATAATCAATAATAACCGGTCAAGTCCACACATTCAGGTTTAAAAAAAAAACACTACTTATTTTAAGAAATTAGAACACATTGATATATTCACATATTCAATTTAACATCAAACACTTAATATGTAAATGTTAAAAAACATTCACCCACTACTACAGTTGGAGAAAAAAAAAATTGTGATTCAAATGTGCACATTTATTCAAATGTGTAACACATTCTTTTCACTAAACTAAATGAGACATTTCTTAGTAGGACCCAGATGATAAGGCAATTTTAGTAACCATGTGATGTTTCTTTTAGTAATAATTTGTAGCTAGGTTCTAGGAAATTTCTTAGTAGGACCCAAATTAGACATGCAATTTTTCCTTCACTTAGCACAAAATCTTATAAATAATAAACACCAAACATAACTACAGAAGCATTATTCATTCACAAACTATAATCATGTTCCTCAGACTTGTGTTCATGTTGCTTTATCTATAAATACAGTAGATTCCGATCATCACATTTATATCTTGATGGCAATGCTTTCTATCCAAATCCTATAGTTTTCAAAAACACTCTCAGTGAAAGTTTGTCTTCTTTCTCAACTACTTTTTTATTTGCCATAAAATCTGAATATCAAACTCTTAGTGGCCATGGAATATTTTTTGTTATTTCACCTACAAATGGGCTACCAAATTCACTACAATATTAATACCTTGGTCTCTTTAACAATTCCAACAGTCAAAACAGTAGCAACCATGTTTTTGGTGTTGAGCTTGACACTGATCAAAATTTTGAGTTTGATGATATCAATGATAACCATATTGGTATTGATATCAATGGTTTGAAATCAGCTAATTCAACTCCTGCAGGATATTATGATGATTATGGAATCAGGAATTTATCCCTTTCCAGTGGATATGCAGGTATGGATTGAATATGATGGAGTGAAGAAAAAGATTGATGTTACTTTAGCTCCAATTAGTGTTGGTTTTAGTGATAAACCAACACAACCTTTGTTATCATTGACCAGAGATCTTTCTCCAATTCTCAACAATAGAATGTATGTTGGAGTTTTAAGGTTAATGGTCAAGCTCAAAACCTTGAAATATCTGAATTTCTTAAACTACCAGTATTTGCTGAGAAAAAAAAGTCGAAATTTTTAACTGTGGGGTTGCCTTTGATTTTGCTAAGTTTGGTATTCATGATAACTTTAGGGGTTATGTATTATGTCAAATTGAAGAAGTTTGATGAGGTTCTTGAAGATTGGGAACATGAATATGGCCCACATAGATTTAAGTTCAAAGATCTATACTTTGCCACAAAGGGTTTCAGGGAAAAGGGGCTACTGGGAGTTGGTGGATTTGGTAGAGTCTACAA
>Ga0315915_1001997_pt1 | contig 25321 bp, 11 predicted proteins | sample MpolbnodulesMG_FD_207738 | JGI IMG/M metagenome (GOLD analysis project Ga0315915, IMG submission 207738) | Medicago polymorpha root nodule microbial communities from Los Angeles, California, United States - branched nodules | ecosystem: Host-associated > Plants > Roots > Nodule | place: USA...
TTCTCTCTTTTTTTTTCCAGTTATTTTGATAAGACTAGTTGCAAATTGTAAGGATTTGGTGATGAGATTTATGAATTTCCTTTCTTGCTTTGCTGGTGCCTGGTGTGCTTATATAGACTATTCTATGCAAGTATTTCAAAGAAATGGTCGACAATCATTATATTATGATACAACTTACATTATTATATTGTATTAGACCATCCCCAACGTGAAGTCTTCACCATTTAAGATCTGGTACCTAATAGGTATCTACATTGGAGATTTTTTTTTTTTTTGGGTCTCTTAAGACCCGAGGTTCACTTAAGACCTCATTTTTATGGGATCTACACCACTTTTTATTAAAATAATCATTGTTGAATTGTTTTTGTTGAAATGTAAATGATAAAGAATTATTGGTGGGACTCATTTAAACATTTTGTTATGAGGTCTCTATTAGAGTGGTTGAGTACTTATTAGGTACTATTATTAAAGAATTATAAAAAAGTGATTTGCTTATGTGAGACCCGTTTAAGACCTCAATATTAAGGGACTCCATTATGGATATTTTTAGTATAGTATAGTTTATACTCCAACGACGATAATTTTTTTGTTGCGATGTTCTATATATACAATAAAAGTTTGTCATGTGTTATTTTGTCTTATATTGTGTTATTCTCGTTTTATGCTATTATGTCTCGTATCTACTTTTTAGTGGATCAAAAGCACCTTAAAATGATAGTCTTTCTAAAACAATATTCTTTTTTACAAATATTATGACTTGTTATTATGAGATAGAGTCAGTAGTTTGTGCACTAAGAAACCGTTAACTTGGCCAACATTTTCCCACGATGAAAAAGATTTTCATGGTATTTGACGCAAACAACAAAACTACGAATGACTGGCAAAAAATTCCTGAAATTGACAAGTCAAAGTATTCATAATGATGGATAAAACTCGTGTATAACTCATGCGGCGTCGTTTTTTGTTTTTCTTTTATGTATAAAAAAATGTTGCACGGATAGAATTTTCCTATTTTGATTCATTCATGTTACATATTGATTTGCTCAGTACGTACTAATGACCGGAATGCAAGCAATCATGGGATTCTGCTATTCTAAATAAAACTCATTTAGAATGTAAAATGAATAATATCATCGTTAATTTAAAAATTAAAAACCATTGATCAGTGAATTAGTGAAGGCATTTCTTCCACGAACATAGCAAAGGTTACTTTGAATTTTTAACCCTCCAATGCGGTCGTCTCTCCTCTACTCATATATACTCTCTCCGGTCTTAATTATAATTAAGTAAAAATTTAGTTTTTAGATTTATTTAATATCTAATGTATTTTTTTTTAAGAAATTTAATAACTAATGTATTTGTTTTGTATTACAAACCAAATATATTAATTATTGAACAAATTTAAAAAGTAAATTTTTGTTTGTAATTGAGACCAGAGGAAGTAACGTTCATCTTAATAAAACATGAGATGCAACCTTTTGGTATAGAGAGGATACAAACGTGTGAACGTTGCGTTGGTATATTCTATGATTATGCTGAATTAAATTGGTTAAGTTCACTGTATAAAAATCTAGCCACCAGTTTCTGTCTTTTTTTTCCACAGAAGTTTCAATGTGTATCTTCAATTTCTTTGTACAGAAGTTTCCATGTGTCTTCCAAGTGGTTACTTCGTAAGTCCCTGATTAATACATATTATTTATAAGATTTTGTTGACTAAATAACAAGAATCAAGAAAATAATGTAGTATTAAATTTGTTAATAATTTGTATTATTTTCTAATTCTACTATGCAGAAGAGAAAATTAATTTGTATTCTCGTTTTATTATTTATTCTTTGTTACAAATAGAGATAATATAATAATTATGATTTTCTTTGTTGGCAATATTTAGAAAATTCATTGCAACTTGCTCCCAAATCACAATTGTAGTCCCACACTAACATGTAAGTGACATTACCTTCCAATTTTGTAATGTTCCCCCAACTTGCAATTTGTTCTAGAGCAGTGACATTTCTCGCCAAACAATTGCTCTGAAGCATCACGACCTTAAAAGGAACCTTCCTAGTAAAATTATGTCTAGATTTGAAGGTTGTAAACTTCTGGACCTATCCAAAGCAGAAAAATTGACAATTAGGTCGGCGGATGTTATGATATATGGGTGGGTATAGGAGAGAAATATGCATGTGTGGATTTGATCGGAGTTTTTCAACTAATACGATTTGGGATCGAAATTTTTATTGTAGGATAGACGACCCTCAAAGTTGTTTCAAGCAGAGTGGTTAAAAATGAGAAAGTGTGTTTTGACAATTAATATATTTCTATAATATTTGTGACACTTAACTTCCTAACACCAAAAGTTTTAGATATTCTACAAAGAGTTCAAAGGATCGTATAACAATGTTGTATCTCATAATTCCATAAATGTAGTTTTCAAGAAGATTGATTTTACCCTAAAAAAATATTAGTGGTTCAACTTGTAATTTTCTATATGGATACTCGTGTTAGTTTCTTAATTACAATCCATTGTTGTTTTTAGCATTTTCATTTGCTCCGCAGTATTTTCCAAATAATCTCCTTCTACAAATTATAGATTTGAAGAAAAAAAATATGTAATAGTTAAAAAAGAAATGCTAACAAGTACCATTGGCACTCAATAAGAAGTCGTTTACATAAAAGAAAAGTGAAATTAATTAGATGATGATGTTTTTTGTTTGGGTATGTTGATGGCGATGATGATGATGTTTTTTGTTTGGGTATGTTGATGGCGATGATGATGGTGTTGATGAATGTGATGATGAAGATGATGAAGAAGTATAGGAAAGAAGATGAAGAAAGGGAAAATTAATTAGATGTTGTTGACTCGCCGTAAGATAAAATAAACATATGTAATTCAATGGTCCTCCTTTAAAAGAAAAAATCTAACAACTGAAATTAAAAAAAATTAATAAGATCTATGGTAGACCACTCTTAGGGTATGTTTGTTTTAAAGGAAAGAAAGTGATGAGGAGAGAAAGGTGAGGGAAAGAAAGAGTTTTCCTGATTTGGAACTCTCCAAAAAGGTTAAAGAAAGAAAGAATGTATGTGGGACCCATGTGGGAAACCTTTCCACCCACGTGTGGAGGGAAAGCTTGAGAAACACAAGTGTTGTGTTTAAAATGTCCCAACTTTTATTTATTTTTTATTCATTTTTTATTCATTTTACTATGTCTTTTTTACTTATTTTTTTAATTCATGCCTAAAATTTTTTTTTTTTTGAAATAATTCACTGCTTAACTGTTTGTTAGTAGATACAAATGTTTTATGTCATTTTAATTTTTTAGTGAACTGTAGACAATTGTTTATATACGCTAACATATTATTTTTGTTTAAGGGTTTTATGTCAACTACCAAATGTAGGTCTTTTTTTTCCTCCAACTTTCTATTCCACTTTCTCTTGTACCAAACAACCAAAACAATAATCTCACTTTCTACTCTTTTTCTTTCCTTAGACAATCTTCCCTTTCTCATTCTTTCCTTTCACATTCTTTTTGCATTCAAACAAAGCCTTAAGGTTGGTCCACCATAGACATTTAGAGTTAAAGTTAACCGTCCGTGATTTATTTGGCAAACGGAGGAAAACCTGAAGGACTAAAATGGGAGTTTTATTAATTGTGGAATTAAAATGAAAATTTGAAATTATTTAAGGGACCAATGAATCTATTAAGCCTAAATTTTATCTTAGAATTTGTTTATATTCAACACATTGAAAGATAAAAAACAATTTTTTTTACATAAAAGTTATCAATTGTTTCTATTTTTAAATCTTTAAAAAATATTTTTAAGTCACTTGTTAACACGTCCCTAATTAAAAATTATATGAAAAATACTTTAAAAAATCACCTAAATTTTGTAACACACGAAAATTTATGTGCATTGCGTGTTTTTGCATACTGAGTCGAGCCGCCACCTTGGAATGCTGCTCCGACTTAGTTCCTCCTACCAAGCTTTGGAACAAGTCATGCTGATAAGTAAGCAAAACTCACACACAAAGCAAGCATAGATTGGGATGTTGACCTCATATAAGTTATCTATATGACTATATCTCAGATAACCACACACACAATGAAGGGTAGTATCAACTATCAAGGGCTCCCCTTTAATTTATTATCTATATCTTATTTGAATTTAATTTAATCGATATGTAATACATGATCCAATTTGAGTTCTTGAGATGTAGTACACTTCAAGATCTTGAGCCAACACCATCAAACCAATCGAAGTTAGTTAATTAATATTTATGTAATATTCGTATAAAAAAAAGATTTACACTTGCATATAATCATATATGATTAATCTTGTTCTTTTATCAAGTTATATCATATTAACTATTAATTTGTTATATTAGATTTTAAATATTTTTTTGAACGATTAATGTATGAAATATATTTACAATGATAGTGCATATCAATTAAACTCATCTTATTTTATTTTTCATGTAATGAAGTGCACCTATACAAATTTATTAGTTATACTTATTTTATTCGTAAGTTAAAATTATTATTTTCAATAAAATATTATTTAAACAAAAAATATCATTCTTTTAACTAATTTATGCTAACCTCATATACCATAACTAAAGTCTTCAACTCTAAATTGGCTCCTTGCTTAAAAAAAAAAAAAACTCTTAATTGCCTCCTCATAGTATCTACATAGTAATGTCCTTTAGGTACACACTGGGACAAATGTATGATTCTTTTCACATTGATTTTTTTTTTTGGTTACCTTTCACATTGATATTTAAAGTTGTTAAAAAAGTTACATTGATATTTAAAGATGTATCTACATAGTAATGTTTTGTTAACATAATAGAATTGTTAAAAAAAGTTACATTGATATTTAAAGTTGTGAAGAAATATTTTAAAAAAAATAATATTTCAAATTCATCCACAACCACTGAAACTTCTATATTTTAACTTCATATTTTCCAAATCAGAATGGTTCCCTCCTTTGTGTTGGGTAGATGAAGGAGAAGCAGACAGACTCTTGCTTGCTATGAAATAGGTACATGAAACATTCCCAAAAAATTACAATGAAGATGTCTCTGAGTCCGACAATATAATAGAATGTTGCAGTCAAGTCGGTGAAACAACTCATGTTTTGGAAAAAGTAGCCACATAGTTAGCTAGTATCTACATTTTTATTGATAGTATATCATAGTACAACATGTATTCAGCAATTTTGTCTACATTTTTATTGATAGCATAACATGTATTCAACATTTTTTTTGTGGAGATAGTATAAACTTTACCTCGTACAAAAAAAACGATACCTAATCAATTATGGGGGGAATGTAATATTTACAATTATTTTACCTAAAAGACACTAATTACAATTATTTCACTCTCTTTTCCTTATTTTGCTATCATTAAATAGAAAACAAGCCTCCATCTAACAACACTAGAATCAGCAAACAAAATTAGATGAATTTGAAGAGGACGACAATTTCAATACAAAATAGAATCATTCATAGTTTACTCCAAGCTTGGTCGACCAATCTGCGTGGAAAACATCTTCCCTCATGGTGGGAGTTAAGTGTCCAATCATGAGTGATGAACTTCTGGATATGCAGGTTGGGAACGATGGATGATTCTATTTTGTTTTGAAATAGTTTTGGGATGGACACCTGGTAAATTCCATGGTCCTCAACTAGCTTGAGTAATCAATACTAACTCTCAAGCAAGTTGACAACCTCTAAGAATAAGAGCTAATTCAGCTTTCTGGATGGTATCCAACCCACTAAAAATTGAAAACCCAGCAAGCCAAAAAAAATATGCATTTTCCATTCATTTTCACTTCTCTCCTACATTTCACCCTATTTCTTTCCTCACTAATTCTTTTTCATCTAAACAAAGGACAAGGTTACAAGTGTGACAAAAAGTAACTAGATCAATCAATCAAAACTACAAAACCTCAAATGTTTTTGAAAACTTAAAATCATACATAGGGGCTAAGGGCTAAAGATATATGATAATTCGATTATCAACTTGAGTTGCAGAACAAGAATAAAAGCTCCCAATTACAAACCGATACATGGTACAACAAAAATGGACTAGCTAATCTACTTTTAACTTCAACCACTATCTTATTTCCTTTTTGAAGAAATAAATAATGAGACAAAAAAAACAATAAATAGCCACTTTCACATATTCATCCAACCAAAAATAAGTGTAAGTCACCAGTATTTAGTCTTCATCGTCAGAGTTGTCAAATGTTATTTTTTTAGACTTTGGAGCATCAACAGGAATTTCCTTGAAGTGAGCCCCATAAAGCTTGGACTCCTATATTAAAGCAGAAAGTTATATTTTAACAGTAAAAAACAAATAGAAGTTCATCGTGGTAGCTTCATGAAAAAAATATGAACTGGTACATAGACAAAAGTAGAGAAAAATAAAACAAACCTTTTTCTTAACATGTGTGCCAAATTTCAAAAGATCGTCTGGCACAACTTGTCCTGCTTCTCTTAAAACGTTCACAAGCTCCCCAGCAAGTCCCTGAAATATTCCCATTCATTCATATGAGAGAGGATAAAGAAGACAAACATCACTTATATATAACAGAAACAAAGGACAAGGGAGAACTAAAGAACTATAATATATTCAGAAGAGAATTGGTATTCTACCTTATTCAAATGAGTGAAGAATGTATGGGCAACACCTTTCTTACCAGCTCGTCCAGTCCGCCCAATTCTATGAACATAATCTTCTAGAGTTAGAGGAAAACTAAAGTTGATCACTACTTCAACATCTGGAATATCCAATCCTCGTGCAGCCACATCAGTAGCAATCTGCCCATTAGATTGAGAAAACAAATAAATAACTAAAGCAACAATGACATTGAGTGGAGACTAATTGAGTGATTATGTTAAATCATGAGAATCTATTATCCTAATAGTCACTAGTCTATCCTTGTTTGTTAAGGACCAAGGGGAATAAAAAAGTGATTATGTTAAATCATGAGAATCTATTATCCTAATAGTCACTAGTCTATCCTTGTTTGTTAAGGACCAACGGGAATAAAAAAGTGGATTTGAATTCATCTACAGGTGAATGTTGTAAAACTATAACTTTGAAAGGGAGAGAAGGAAATAAGAACAGAAGAATCTGGATAAATAACACCATCTTAGGAGGATAACTAGCAGAGAAAATAAACCGCAAAAAGATAGCGATGAAACAATAAGAAAATAATTATCCAACATGGCAGAAAAAACTATCAAAAGTTGACGGGACACAATAATAAACCAGTTCATACATATTTTCTGGCTTCCAGGGCAGCAAACTGATATGATTTAACAATAATAACAATATAAAACAGCATACCATCAAAGGACAGCTTCCATTCTTGAATAATGATAGTGCCTTTGTGCGCTCATGCTGTGATTTGTCACCACTTATTGACACTGCTTTCCAACCCCTGAAGACATTATTTAACTTATCATTAGTAGCTATTACAATTATACGAGCAATAACTTGTAACCAGGTACTTTCACCAGGTATATATTATCAAAAAAATGTAAACATATTGCAACAATAGTAGCATAGTACCCTTGTTGAAGCATTTTCTCCACCCGTGTGGTTTCCCATTTGTACAAAACAAAAACCAATACTCGATTCCTGAGAAAGATACAAGATTTTAGCAAAAAGAGGAAGTTGACAACCGTAAAAAAAAGAGGCAATTGAATGAACACAGAATCAAAGGTAGGCATACTTTTGAGATTTGTGGTATTTTTCTAGTAAAGCAAGCAGGCGCTTATCACGTAAACGCTCATCCAATACCTCAACTATTTGCATGACATCATGATTGGCAGATAAATCCTCTGAGCCTACAACAACCTGTCACAAGTTTAAATATCTTTCTCCAACATATAAAGACAATTCAAAGCTTTTAGAAAATGAAGATACATACTTTTACAGGGTTGGGATCCATAAATTCCTGAGCTAAGTGATGAACTGCTAACGGCCATGTGGCACTGAACATAACCATTTGACGAGCTGTTGAAAATTACACTCACTTCAGTGAAACAAAAAATAAGCTGGGATATAATTGTTGAAACAAAATATATCTATGCTCAGAAGAAATTAGAAGGAAGGAGTTATTAAACAGAAAAAAGAGATAATAGCTGATAAAAATGTCTCATCTCATACCAGAACATGTCTGACCAAGTATAGAGCGGACTATTTGTTCAAAACCCATGTCAAGCATCCGATCGGCTTCATCAAGGACCTAGAACAAAAAATGGTAATGCACAAGGCTCGTTATATGTTTTATAAGCAGGCATCTAATTCACAAACAAAATAGAATTGAAGTAGCACAAACGACTATAAAATAGATATGTGGCAACTGTCTATCCAGGATCAAAGAAAATTCAGTAGAAATGCAAATGGTATATAAATTCAAGATCCAGTATATTGCAACACTAGCGTATTAGCAAATGTATTGGCTGTCACCCTGTGAGCCAACCAAATAAAATATATTCATTGAATAACGACTTAAGAGAGAACAAAACAGAATTCTGACAATCGGTTATCGCTTACCACAAAAGATACTTCTTGTAGGCGACAGATACCCATTTCAACCAGATCTTGAATACGACCGGGAGTTCCAATGACAATATCCTGGATGAAAAAAAAGAAATAAACTAATTTAATTGTCTATAAAATAGGAGGGAGAGAAAAAAGCTCCATAAATATGGAAGTAAACCAGAATGTAACCGTAACTTGCATCTGACAGAATACAAACCAACAAAAGGAAAGGAAGAACTTGATGACTTACAATGCCAGATTTTAGTGCAGAGATTTGTGGTTGTTTGGAGGTTCCACCATACAAACAAACTGATTCCACACCACAAGATTTACCAGCATCACACAATACATCTGATATCTGTAGTTGAATTAAAGAAAACTATTAGCTACATTTTATAATTTTGTGAATCAGCAACAGCATCTAATACTCACAGCTACATTTTATCATTTGATGAATCAATAAATGGATCTAGTACCCAGTTGGAAATTTAAGACAGTCACCAGAAATAACATTCTACTGTATTAAAAAAAGTAACATCCTCTCTATTGGGTTGGGAGAGTTAATTGTAGAACCCAATTTACAGGTACTATCAAAATGAAAAACTATTAAGATCATTCTGAAATATCTGCAACCAAATTTTGGTTATAACATTCCATTGGAGGGAGAGGTATAACTTTAAGTTAAAACAATGTAATGAGGCATCAATATTAGCTTCTTACAAGATTTAAGTGACCAATAGCAGGTGCGAGCACAAGTATGATAAAAGGTTTGATGTTCTATTGTATTGTATGTATACTTATCAAAAGAAAAGCAACCTTTTGTATCAAGGGAAGGCTACTAACATAACTACTGAATTAGAAAGACCAGTTATCCACGAAAAAAAATAAATATTCGGTAACTTGAGAAAAAACACAAAATTATCTCGGCCATTGTCAAGATAGAAACAGATGAGAAATGAATCAAACTTATATATCATGTGAAAATACCATGCTACTATGAGAAAAAAAAAAGTTTGAAAATTCTCTCACCCATTTTCCCCTTTCCAATTTTCATTCCTACGAAGCAGACCAAAAGTAACCCTTTGTTTTAAAAAAAAAAAACTAAAATACAAGGGACGAAAGCACAAAAGATAGAAGAGAAATGAAAATTAGTAATTTCCCACTCATAATATCAGGATCCATTAGCAATTTCCAACTCATTCCTGTGTCGTTTGTTTCCCAATCAAAAACAATTTTCCACTCATTCCCTTGCCATTTTCTTCCCAATCAAAAGCTAGATGTTTCAACGCAAAAAAAATAAAATAAAATATCCAAATAGAAAGGCCAAGTTCATAGAATTAAAGGACCAACGAAAGTTAGCCATACATGATGCAATATTGCTATTTCACTTTGCACCAAACAAATAAAAATTACACGTGAAAGATAAAACTAATAAATAAAATAGGAGTTAAAATTGAAATTAAAAAAAAAAAAGAACAATCCAGTGTATTAACAGAAACATACTTGTTGAGCTAGCTCCCTCGTAGGAGAGAGCATAAGGCAAAGAGGATTCCGACCCTTGGAAGAACCCTTACTCTTCCGCTTATTCATAACATGCATAATAGCTGGTATTCCAAAAGCAAGTGTCTTCCCTAGTAACAAAAAGAAAAGATATTTACAAATCCACACTTTGGATTGTACAAGTTCATTCAATTTTTACAAATGCATAGTTATATTTTTATATAGTTAAATGACATATTACAAACTAAATAGCGATAACATGAACTTAATGCATAAAGACTTTTTTACATTCTCACAACAGTTAGATCACTAAAAATATTTGACTTTAATCATATCTAACTCAAAAGTCATGTGCAAATGATGATTTTGTGATAGATTGACAATATAAAAAGTTTTATATCTCTATACCGAGGCCCTATTTGGATAAACAACTTAGTTTGCAGCTTATAGCATTAACACTTATCAAATATAACCACTTATTATAAGCTATTTCTATAACAAAAGATAAAATAAAGTCAAATTATTTGTATAAGCTGTTTTCATAAGATATCCTAGAGAGCTTATGAAAACAGCTTATGAACATGGGCCTACTTGGATTGGCTTATTTGAGCTTATCTACTGACATAAGCATTTGCGAGACTACTTTAAAGTATTTATGAAAACAGCTTTCGACATGTTTATGTTTATAAGCTGTTTTCAGCTTATTTTCATAAGCTCTCCAAGATGACTTATGAAAAGAGCTTATAGATTAATACAAAAACAATTTAACTTTATTTTATCTTTTGTTACAAAAGTAGCTTATAAATTTTTAGGCTACAAATTAAGCCATTTCATAGGTTGTTTTCATAAATTCTTCAAAACAGTCACAAGTGTTTGTGCCGTTATATAAGCTCAAATAAGTCAATCCAAACAAGCGCTAAAACTGAATATTAATATCATAAAAATAAAAATAAAAAACCAATTCCATTTGAAACATGTTAAACACTAATTAACACCAAAATCATAATCAAATTCACCTAACTTAACAAACACACAAATGAACAAACCAAACAAAACCTCACCTGACCCAGTTGCCGCAATTCCAATCAAATCACGACCATCCAACAAAAACGGCCAAGCACGTGATTGAATCGGAGAAGGTTTCTCAAAACCCTTACAACACTCAAGCACATTTTCAGGTAGCCCCGAATCCTCAAACTTCTTCACCGCCGTGTATTTCTCATCTCCGGCATTCTTTCCAGTCACCACAATCGGTTCATCCGACGCCGAAACCGACACATCACCGCCGCCGTCATTTTCCTCCGATTTGTTGTGCTTTTTCTTCTTCTTACTTTTCTTTTCTGATTCGACGTCGTTTTGAAGATTGGTTTCGTTGTCTTCGTGTTTTCTCTTGGGAGTGTTTTCTTCGTGTTTGTTCTTTTTGTTTTTCTTCTTGGAGGATTTGAGTTCGGTGTTGTTGTTGTTGTTAAGGGTTTGTTCTGGTTCGGTTGATAAAACGGCGTCGTTTTTGCGACCCATGGTTTGAAGGAAATGGAGATGGGAGGTGGCTGTGAAATGAAGATGCGCGAACCAGGGGCGAAAAGTGAAAGAGGTGGTAATAGAGAGAATTTATAAATTTTTAGGGTTTTGACTTTTGACTCTCTTTAGTAGTGGCACTGGGAGATATTTTGCTCTATTGCATAGTACCACCTCCAATTGGACTAACTAGTAGTAAATCCTTTTTTTTTCAAAGGACTCCTAATGTTTCATATTTTTTTTTAAGGAGACTCTTAATGTTTCATGTTTATATATATATAATATAAATTTTTATCTTTTTTAATGACACAAACAATATAGTATTACTATAAGAGAAATTTGTTTAATGGTATAATTTGGATAATAACGTAGAAGATAGTCTAAACTCCCTTATCCATTTTATATATAATGTATAGATTAAGAAGAGCTTTTGAAATGATAAATTTATCTAAAATATGTGTCGTTGTTATTAGATCATTTGTTGCATACAAATATATTCAATGTTAGTTTTTCATATTCCAACAAATTGATGGTGTGATGATACATGGTATGTTTAGAAGAAAAAATTATAAACGCATCTAAAAAAGATTGTATAATGTTTTTATTTAAAAACAAACAAAATTTTGTAAGAGGTCTTATAATTAAGAGTAAATTACACTCCCCTCTCCTCAAAGATGCTTGAAATACATTCCCCTCTCTTCTTATGTTAAAATATACACTTTCCTCCCCTCTTATTCAAAACATATTAGAAAATATTTCACTCCCCTCCCTTGAGAGAAGCTTGAATTACATTTCCCTCCCCTCTTATGTAAAAATCTACGCTTTAGTCCCTCAATAATTTTTTTTTATTTTAAATAATCTAGCAAAAAAATAATCAAACACACTTCAAAAAAAAAATAATATTGCGAGTTCATTTTAATATAATCAAATTTTGAATACATATCTTTCTCTATTTTTTATTCACAATTTCATTAACATATAGTTTTAAACCCTATTATAAAATATGAAACAATCCAAAATAAAATTAAAATATGTGAAAAATTACTAAAGTCGATTAAGTATGATTATATAAAAGTGAATTTTATACTCTAAATTATAAAATTAATAACAAAATATTTAAATTTAATTGTCATTGACATTTAGATTATAAAGAAACGAATTTATATTATTTAAATGGTGATTCAAAATTAATATATATTATAAAAATATTTATTTATGTTAAAATGGATTAAAGTGTAGTCCATATTTAATTGTTAACGGAGGGGTTGTAATTCAAGCATCTATTAGGGGAGGGGAGTATAAATTTTATTTTTCAAGAGAGAGGAGTGTATATTTTAACATAAAAGGGGAGGGGATTGTAATTCAAACATCTTTAAGGGGAGGAAAGTGTAATTTACTCTATAATTAACGACAAAAAGAGTATTTGGATAACAACTTAATTTGCAGCTTATGGTATATTGTAAGCGTTTTTATAGATGAGTTATTTATACACTATAGGATAAGTAAAGTTAAACTATTTTTCTGTAGTAGGTTGTTTTTATAAATTATTCTGAAGAGTTTATGAAAGTAAGTTGAAAAAGCTTATGAACATGTATCAATTGTTTTTGTAAGTTCTCTTAAACAATGTCATAAAAAAAATTAATCTTTTAAATGATACTGTCATGTTTTTTAGGGAAATGATACTGTCATTTTAGTCTTTAAAAATCTTAAATGAATCAAATTAATTCTATAAAATGCTTTTAATAAACATTATTTTGCTTTGTATTTCAATCTAATTTTACCAAAGCTTTTAATGATTCCTTAAAAAAAAATTAATGATCAAACTAATATTAGTAAGTCTAAAAGATGGTGGATTCTAGAGTGAGGGAGCAATTAAGTCCCTCACCGGTGTACCACTTATATTTTACCATTAGATATATTAAAAAAATTCAATGGTTGAGATTTATTGAAAATAAAAAAATAACACCTATGTCTTCTCCCACCCCAATCTTTGCTCTCTTCTGTTTGTTCCAGCAAAACCTTCATTCAATGCTTAATTATCTTTTTTTGAAAGAATCCAATGCTTAAACATCATTATTAAACTTAAATCTTAAACATAATTGGAAATTCAGGAATGAAAAAGTACAGTGGAAGAAGTTTCTTGGTATTTAATTTCAATGTTTGCAGTTGAATTTGATTTTCGATTTCCTCTGCTGAATCACGTTTATGCAACAATCCAAACACATCAATTCGTCAAGGATACCAACCTCTACATTCTCAAAACGGAAATTGCGATGTTTCGTTTCGAAAAGATCTCCAAGCGAAACTGATTTTATTTCTTTTGTGATTTTCCATTGAAAAGCTGTTTCCATGGCAATAATTTTTTTGTTCTTTCTTGTTTCCCTTTTGTTGTTTTGGGTTATCAATGGGTTTAGGGTAGCTTCCATGGTCATGAGAAGTAAAATTCATCAAACATAGAGAAGAGAGAAGAAACCCAGAAAAGAACATAAAATAAAAGGAAACTTTCATAATAAACATAGGTCTCAAAAATTGAAAATTGAAAAAAAATTCCATCAACGTTTGAAAGAAGATGACATACATGGTAAAGGAAACTATCAAAATAAAGAAGAGTGAGGATTGTGTGGGGAAGAATTTGGTGTTATCTTTTTATTTTCAATAAATCTCAACCACTGAATTTTTTTAATATATCTAATGGTAAAATATAAGTGGTACACCGGTGAGGGACTTAATTGCTCCCTCACTCTAGAATCCACCCTAAAAGATAATTTAGCTAGTTTTTCCCTTTCTTAAGTTTAATATTTTTAAGGACTAATTTTACAAAAACTCACAAGATTGTCGTGCAAATCATGTTTATGTTTAATTAGTTCTCATGCTTTGTTCCACTTATTCATACCACAAAACCTCTACACGACCTTCTTCGAAGCTTCACAACTATGTCTCTTAAAAGAAATCCTATAACAATGACATTGTTTAAGAAATCTTTAATTGTTGGTTTCAATTCTAGGGACGGTCAAGGCAACAATTAGAATGGAAGAATGCATCATAAAGTATCTTGAAAGAAAACATTATAACGAGGCTTAATTTTAGCATGTTAACGTTCATCAACAACAGTGCACAATTTCTCTCAACACTTGTATCCTATTTTGTTAAGCAGAGCAAAAAAGTTGATATTTTGACAATGTATTTAGTTTTTTTTTTAAGAAGCTAAATTAACCAACCCAAATTGTTACTGGAGGAAATCGAACTTAAGATCTCGAGGAGGAGCACACTTCCAAGTTCCAAGCCAATACCACCAAATCAACCAAAGTAGGTTCACCAATGTATTTAGTTGAACGTGAGTTTAGGGATACAAATTTAATGAGATGGATGACAACTCCAATTAATAACTTTACTTTTTTGTTGGGTAAGAGAATTCTAAATTAATAGTTTAACTTTCTTTTCTTTTTTTATGAGTTCTAAAGCCGGTAAGTTTTTAGAAATCACAAAATGTGTATGTAATAAAAGAAAGTCTATATGATAATCCAAGATTGTGTGCATTAAAAAAAATAAAAAAAAATTAACATGAAGTTGTTATTCATCTCATCATATTAATTTACAATTCTAAGCCTCATGTCTAGCTAAATACATAAACAAGACATCGTCTTTCTTTCTTTTACTAACAAACATAAATAATGAGAGAAATTGTGCGTCATAGTGGATAAACATTAATGGGCTTAACTTATGTGATATTTTCTTCCAATATAATTTTTCACACATTCTTTCATTATAGTAATTGTCTTAGTAATCCCTAAATATGACTGATCTTTATCGGTTAATTGCACCACACAATCAAAACATTCTTAAATGTTGACACTTATATAGTTTCTTTTTGGAGACAAAGTCTTGAAGGAGCCAAGGAAGGTCGAGTAGAGGTTTTGGGTGTCGTTTAGAATAAGTAGAACTCATATACCACGAGAACTAATTCGTATGATTTGCACACAAAAGATATGGGCATGGGATCCTTGTATTTTTTTTTTTTTTTTGCAATGTTAGTCTTTAATTAAAAATATCAAATTTAAGAAGTTTTTTTTTCTTTTTTTGCTAATGAACGTTCATACTTACTAATATTAGTATGGCCATTAAAGATCTTAAACATTGTCAAAATAGATTCAAACACAAATCAAAATGGTATTAATAAAAATTATTCAAAAAAATTAATTTGACTCAGATCTTTAAAGACTAAAATGATATTTATCATTTTTTGCAGAACAAAGAGATGTTTGTATTTTTTTAGCGAGACCAATTTAAATATATAATCATTAAAAAAAGGTAAAGCAAAAATAAGATTTGAGTGAGGACTCATATTAGTTTTTTTTTTGAATTTTTTTCACCGAGTTATGTCGTTGCCTACAATTTTACGGTTGCTCCTAAATAATGAAGTCACACAAAAAAAAATTAAATTGGGAAAACGTTGGAAAAATCCTTTAAAAAGAAAAAAGTGTTCTTTGAAATCAAAATTCAAGTGTGAGAGTAGATTATGCATAGAAAATGTACTAACATCCTACGACATCTCTTAGAAAACAGTTACCTCTAATAAATTGTACAAAAATTGTGTTAATTATAAAATATTTAGTTCTCCTTATTTTCAAATGCAAGCTAAAATTCAAATTTTGAATGAAAATGAAAATGTTGTGTTTAAATGAAGAGGAGAATATAAATTTTTAGTATTGTACTTGATTATTATTGTACTTGTAAAAAGGTTCAGGCATCTCCTGGTTTTCTTTTATTTTACTAGCCTTGATCAAAAAAAAGAAAAGACAAGAGTGGTTTCTTGCTATTGTGCATCTCTGGTGCGACAAATAATTCATAGTTAATAGCTTTTGGGTAGAAAAAATTGGTGTCTTGGTCGATTAAAGAAAACAATTGTATTGCAATTAGTTTGATAAAAGGAGTAGCATTTATTGAGCAATGAAAAAAATAATAACTTGATAAAAAAAAAAAAGACATGTTGAGTGCATAAAGTTGACGTTGATGAGTGAGCTTGATTATTGATTTGAATTTGATAGAAAGAGTTTAAGATCATCAAGTTGTCATAACTCATGTGTCTCAAACTAGAATTAAGATGTCTCATCTTAACCACTTCTATCTTAAAAATAAAAGCTTATTAGTTTAGGATTTAAGAAATAAGGAAACAAAAAAAAAAAAGTAGATTTAACAGTTTGGATAGCTATTGTGAGGTGTGGTTGAAGGAGATGGTGAGTTTCATGAAAATGGTAACTTGTTATATGATAAAAAAAAAATAGAGGCGGTGATGAATATAGCTCTACATTTTCTCCTCTTTTATTTTCTCTCTGTTTTTTTTTCTTCAGTCTCTCTTTCTTCTAAATTTATAGACTTTAATTCCTTCTATTAATGTGTCACTGTGACCACAGTACAAATCTAGATATTGTGTTTTTGTATGTTTTGGCGGTAAGAATAATTTTTAGAGGTAAAAATGGAATAGAAGGACTACACTTTTGATTGCTTGCATTACTGTTGAAAGATTTAAACCATATTTAGTAAATAAAGAGGAGTACAAGCAAGTGAAGACATAAGAGGTTATGGCAATGTACTGAGAGATCAAAATGGAGAAAAGAAAAATCAACTAGTCATTAGAAGTTTGAAGGTTTAATTGCAGTTTTAGCCATCTAACTTTTTCAAAGTTGCGATTTTGGCCTCCTAAGAAAAAAAACTACAAAACAACCCCCTAAGTTTTGCAACTCTAGCAGTTTTGGCTCCCCAAGGCAAAAAAAAAATTAAAAAAATAACACGTGGCACCCACTTAGGGTGCCACATCAGCGTAGACCGAGTCAATATCAGTCTTGGGGGCCAAAACTGCTACAGTTGCAAAACTTAGGAGGCTGTTTTGTAGTTTTTTTTCTTAGGGGGCTAAAATCGCAACTTTGAAAAAGTTAGGGGGTTAAAACTGCAATTAAGCCAAGTTTGAATGATATTGAAAAAAGGGGGATCCGATGGAGTGTGATGCTACCATGCATAACCATTAACTGTTTGTTTTAGTTTTTTTTCTTCTACTCATTTTTATGAATTTATCACTTTTGTAAATTAATTTTTTTGTAGTTAAAGATTGTTAATAAAAATGATTTTTTTAAGATTTTATGAGGAGAGAAAAATAAGGTAAAAATTAACACAAAATTACCATTTTTTTGAATTTTTATTTGGCCGGACAAAATTAAAATACTGCAAATAAATTCATATTGTTTTTGAAAAATATCACAAAAAAGAGCATTGTTACCATATTACAAGAAAAAAAAATTCACTATACCATACGCACACACACCATTACAAACAAATAATTGTCCATATTACAAACATAAAAAATCCACAATGTGCACACACCAAAGCCCTTGAGTGGTGGTCATCAAAGATTTGTCGACAGATAATCAAAGTTATATGTCGAGAAGGAGGCTGTGGTTTCTTCTTTTTTCATTGATCTTGGTCATTTACATGCACTATAAGGTTTATGGGTGATAATGGGTTAATCGAGCATATTGTCATCATAAAAATCTTAGCTGGCTGATTCAATTTGAGAAATTTAAAGACTAGGGGATAAAGCTATGAAATAAAAAATATGGGACGAAAATCCTATACGACATAAAATAAGGTGAGCAAAACTACAATTAAGCGAACATGAGGGATTTCAATGCACATTGTTCATTTTCTTTTTAATTATTGAAACATGAGTGGCTGAAATTCAACTGGACAATATCTTCAAGAGAGAGAAGTTGAGATGTTAAATGCTTGTGGTTTTACCCTATATTTTTTTTTTGGATGATATGTTCATTTTCACTGCTACAAATTATTTTGAATGTCAAACGTAGTAGTAATCTCCTCATAGTCCAAAGTTACATATGCATGCATTTAAGTATTGCGATTGTTTAAAAAAATTAGGATTAAATATGTTTTTGGTCCCTATAAATATACAAACTTTTTGTTTTAGTTCCTCTAAAAAATTTCTTCAACTTTTAGTCCCTATAAAATTTTCAATCACTACTTTTGGTCCCTACTTTTAAGTTAATTTTAGTAATTTTTTAATGAAATTGTGCAGAAATGTGTTGAATATTGTAAAAATATTTCCCAAAACAAATTAATTTTTTTAACAAAACATAAATTTAATATGAATTTTTAACCATAAAAAATATAAAAATTCATATTAAATTCATGTTTTGTTAAAAAGTTCTAAAATTTTTTGGGAGAGATTCTTATAATATAATGAATTTTTCTGCAAAATTTTATTCAAAAATATGAATTCTACATATGAGTTTACTTTAAAGGAGGGACCAAAAATGAAGATGGAAAATTTTTGAGGGACTAAAAGTTGAAGGAAAATTTTAAAAGGACTAAAACGAAAAGTTAATATATTTATAGGGACCAAAAACATATTTAACCTAAAAAGTTATATGGTGAAGATTTACTTAGCCCAGAAATTTTAGCTTCTAAACTGTGTGTGGGGTTGGATGACCTCTTTATTATTGAAAATTTTATCTAGCTTCCCTCCAACTAGTCCACCCTGTAACCCCTCACTCTTAACATAGAAAATCACCTTGATAACTCAATGTGGGCATAAAATAATTAAAGGCTCAAGTTTAATTATACTTGAAAAGTTTAAAATTCTTTAGAAGTAACTTTTCAACCAGCAAAGGTTTGAGTTTTTTTCCAGTCATTTTTTTTAGGAAATCAAATTTTTAATTTGAAAGTGACTAGTTTAATTTAAAAATGTTATGTATTTTTAAAGTCTGCTCACATCTCCATCTCTACTAAAAGTTTAATTTAAAAATGTTATGTATTTTTTACAGACATGGAGCATGGTTACTTTCAATGCAATATAGAGGGGTTAGACAAGGGGACCCTCTCTCTCCCCTCCTTTTTTGCATTGCAGAAGATGTTCTTAGTAGGGCCATTTCTAAGCTAGTGGAGCAAGGGAAAGTGAACTTATTAGCTAGCTCTAGAAATCAATCGGTTCCCTCTCATATCTAATATGCAGATGATGTGCTAATTTTCTGCAAAGGTAAGCTTTCTTGCATAACTGCCCTTAAAGACCTTTTTTCTTGAGTATGCTGCTATATCTGGTCAACACATCAATCCTTCAAAATCTACTGTCTACTCCGGCTCCATGTCTAGAGGTAGATTAAACCATGTTGTGAATTTACTTGGTTTTAACATTGGAACTCTCCCCTTTCCCTACTTAGGAGTCCCTATTTTCAAAGGGAAACCTAAAGCTGCGTATCTTAAACCTTTAGCTGATAAAATTAAAATTAAACTAGCATCTTGGAAAGCTTCTCTGTTGTCCATTGCTGGTAGAGTGGAGCTGGTTAAATCTATCATTCATTCAATGTTGACTCATAGCATTTCAATTTACTCTTGGCCTGTTTCTCTTTTGAAAGATATTGAAAAGTGGATTAGGAATTTCATCTGGAGTGGGGATATTTCGAAAAGAAAGATTGTCACTATTTCGTGGAAGAAAGTCTGCAAACCATATGATGAGTGGGGGTCTTGGTCTTAGAAGTCTCATTTCTTTGAATGAAGCATCTAATCTCAAGTTTGGCTGGGAGCTGGTTACTTCTTCTCAATCATGGGCCATCATTATTAGAAAGAGAGCTATCAAAAATAGAAAGTCGGTTAACTATCATATCTTCTCTTCTATATGGAGCTCGGTGAAATCTAAATATCAGAGTATTCTTGATAACTCTGAATGGATATTAGGTTCAGGTGATTCATGGTGTGGTCCTGCTTTATCAAATTTTCTCAATTTTCCTCCTAATAATGCATCTCAATTGATTGCATGTGTTAGTGATTTTATTGTAAATTTTCAATGGTGCTTCCCTCCTTCGGTCAGTCAAGTTTTTCCCCAACTGCTGAGCCTTTTTAACCACACAACTATCCCTAAGGTTCCTCTTGAAGATAACCTCGTGTGGGCTAAGGCTAAGACAGGTAATCTGACCCTCAAAGAAGCTTACCTCCATAAATCTCCCATCGGGCATAAATTACACTGGGCTAGGAGAATTTGGAGTGCGGACATCCCTCCTACTAAGTCTCTCCTCTCTTGGAGGATCATGCATGATAGAGTTCCTACAGATGACAAGCTTAGGGAGAGAGGTTGCTCTTTAGCGTCTGTTTGCAGCAATTACTTATCAGCCGGTGAGTCTACTATCCATCTTTTTTTTCAATGCAATTATGCTTGTAAGCTTTGGTCTTGGTTTTCCTCCCTTCTCAACATCAATTTGCAATTTGCTGATCTCGTAGATATATGGAAAGTGTGTGATAGAAACTGGACCCCCCAATGCAAAGTTGCGATTACTGCTTGCATCATTAATATTCTAAGCACGATTTGGTATTCTAGGAACCAATCTAGATACTATAACAAAAAGATTTTTTGGAAATCAACAATAAACCTTATTATTTCTAGTGTCGCGCTCTCTGGTAATCTCACAAGGAAAGCTTCTGCAGTTGATATGGCTGAATTTGTTAGTCTAAAAACTCTCAAATTAATATCCACCCTCCTAGAGCTCCATTGATCATTGAAGTTTTCTGGCACCCTCCTATCACTAGCTGGTTCAAAGTGAACACGGATGGTGCAGTGACTAAAAATCCTCCTAAGGCTGGTTGTGGTGGCATTTTTCAAAACAATCATGGCTTCACCATAGGCTGTTTTGCTCAAAACCTCCTAACTGACAATGCTTTTGTTGCTGAAATTTCTGCTGCGTTAATTGCTATAGAAATTGCTCACCGGAATAGTTGGAGTAATTTGTGGTTAGAAACGGACTCTAAACTCACAATGATGGCTTTCAAAAATGCTGCTTTAATTCCCTAGACATTAAGAAACAAATGGGTCAGCTGCCAGGAAATGCTTAAAGGGATGAATTTCATCGTGTGTCACATCTACAGAGAGGGGAACTCTTGCGCGGACTCCTTAGCAAATTTAGGTCTTAATGTTTCTAGCTTTGTCTGATGGCAAGATGCGCCTAACATTATAAGAAAGGATGTAATTTCAAATATGTTGGGTATTCCCAATTTTCGTTTTGTTACCTATTGATTAGGTTTGGGTTTTATCCCTCTTGCCTTCTGATGTACTTCTTTTTTTAATATATTGGGGTAGTGTGCTTTGCACTACTTTTGTTTAAAAAAAAACATACAAAGTAGCAAGACTACTCTCCCTCCAATTTTATGGGTCCTATTTAATTTTTAATATTGTTATTTTTTTAAAGTAGAATGTTGTTACTTGTATTTATTGGCATTTCAATCTGTCAAATATCCTTTACTCATTAAAAAAAAAATCTGTACATTTATTCTAACTAGTTTTTCTACATAATAACTCCTACTACAATATTTACGAGTAGTTGCCAACTTGTCCACATGACTTGCTGTGGAGAAGGAATATTTTGGGTATAGGTTTTGTTCCTTTTAATTTAATCATCGTCATTTTCATCTTCGTATTGAATCATTGATTTTTAATGAAATGAAGTTTATTTTGTAAAAAATAATAATATCATCATCAGTTCACTATACTTAGGAAATGAGGAAGTAACTGCCTAGAAAATACATATACTTGGGCCTGAATTAATTAGGAAATGGCGAAGTAACTACCTAGAAAATACATAGAAAAAGAAAAAATCGTAGTCAGATTTCTATACCGTAAACTTGACCAGTTCTAATGTTCTATTGATATTACAAGACTGCGAGAGTGGAGGAGATACATCTTGTTTACCTTTCAACTAAGGATATAGTTTATGTGAGTAGAAAAAAATACAGTTTAAGTAAAAATTAAAATAAAGATATTGATGGAAAATTATTAATTTATCTTCATCAATAGTTTTTTTATATGATAAAAACAAAAGTTTAATTCATTAAAATGGAGACAGTAAATATCTATTGGGTTCAAATCAAAGCATGCTTCTTGACTAACACTTTTGTTGTGTAAAACATTTTTTAATAATATTGCTTCTTCACCAAAAGTTCAAAACAACCTTTGTCAATTTGTTATCTGAACTGTTCATGAGGTTGTTATCTGTATTATATTCAAATGACTTCACTAATCATTAATCAATTTTCTTTACATTATTGCTTACACTCCACTCCTTAGGATGTACGTAGCAAATCGATCATGTAAATCGAATAAGAATAATATATATGCAAGATTATTGAATATATTACAGGTACCTAAAATAAAACAACATGGAAAAAAATAATGTGTTATATTTGGAGGGACTTGAAACAAAAAAATAATTTGTCAAACAAAAAACGAAGACTATATTATATAATGATGGTTGGCAATTTCCTTGAAAGGCATGCAAATAGTTTATATAAGCACACCAGCAAAACAAGAAAAAGAATCCATATATCTCACCACTCATTTGCAATTGCAACTAGTCCTAAAAAAAATCATAGAAAAAAAGAGAGAGAAAATTACTCAGAAATCTCATCATCAAGTTCTTGAAACTTTTCTCATCTAGAGAGCAAAAAAAGCAATATTGAAAATAAAAATGGCAGATAGTTCAGTATCATTTTTGTTGGAGAAGCTAACATGGTTACTTCAAGAAGAGGTAAATCTACAAAGAGGCGTCCGTGAAGATGTTCAATACATCAAAGACGAACTCGAACGCCACAAGGCTATCTTGATGGTAGCTGATTCAATGGAAGACAAAGACCCTGAACTAAAAGTATGGGTTAAAAGGGTTAGGGTTATTGCTCAAGACATGGAAGATGCTATAGATGAATACTATCTTCGCCTTGTCGATCATCAACAAGGAAAAATCAGATCTACTTTTCACAAGATTCTTTTCGGCATTAAGACCATGAAAGCTAGACACAAAATAGCTTCAAATATACAAGGAATCAAATCAAAAGTTGAAGTTATCTTGCGTAGGCGTCCAATCATACCTGATGTAGCTTCAAGCTCAAGTCAAAGGTTTTCATCAAGGCTTGATAGTCAAGGTGATGTTGAAATTAATTTTGATAATTACCAATTGCATACAAGACATCTTTAATACACAAATTGGAACTATAATCATACTTTAGTACGGAAGTCAAATAAGTATACGAACATGTATATAAACAATCTTAGGATCTACGACATGTTGATTTATCAAAGATATTAAGAGTACCTAATTTAATTGATAATATTCTCTCAGCAGCAAACCTAAAATACTGAGTGTTGCTGGTAATGAACACCTATGGTTTGTGCTTCTCCCTCAACTGGTACTCCTTATGCTTGTTGAGATTTTGTTATCAAATTATTTAGTCCATATAAAAAATTTCTTATCAAATTATTTAGTCCATAATTTAGTCCATATAAAAAATTATTTAATTTATTATCAAATTAGAGATATAATTAACTTTATTACATAATTTGATAACTAATCAATTAAAAATTTGTGATTGATAAATAGCTAATATATTTTTAAATATATATTCCAACAGGTGATGCCCTTTTGCTAGAGGAAGCTGATTTAGTTGGAATTGAACAACCAAAGAAGCAGCTCTGTGATTTGCTTTTCAAAGATGAATTAAATAGAGAAGTGATTACAATTTATGGTATGGGAGGTTTAGGGAAGACAACATTGGCAAAACAAGTCTATGATGATCCAAAAGTCAAGAAACATTTCAGGATGCATGCTTGGGTGAATCTCTCTCAATCTTTCAATATGGAAGAGTTACTGAAAGACCTTGTTGAACAGATTCATATTCTCATTGGAAAACCAGTTCCAGAAGCAGTTGAAAGGATGAAAAGTGACAAGCTAAAAGAGTTGATAAAGAATTTGCTTCAGAGAAGCAGGTATTTAATTGTTCTTGATGATGTATGGGATGTGAAAGTATGGGATGCCGTGAAGCATTCCTTGCCTAATAACTACCGCGGAAGTAGAGTGATGCTTACGACGCGCAAAAAAGATATAACTCGTGCTGAATTAGGTAAGGATTTTCACCTTGCATTCTTACCTGAGCAAGAAGCCTGGTCTCTTTTTTGTAGGAAGACATTTCAAGGTAATAATAGCTCGTGTCCTCCACATCTTGAAGAAGTTTGTAGAAATATCTTGAAATTGTGTGGAGGGTTACCACTAGCAATTGTGGCAATAAGTGGTGCTTTGGCTACAAGAGGAAGATCAAATATAGAAGAGTGGCAGATAGTTTGCAGAAGTTTTGGTTCTGAAATTGAAGGCAATGACAAACTCGAAGATATGAAAAAAGTACTTTCCTTAAGTTTCAATGAATTGCCTTACCATCTTAAAAGATGTTTGTTGTATTTAAGCATCTTTCCGGAATTTCACGCTATCGAGCGTATGAGGTTGATTCGATTGTGGATAGCCGAAGGATTTGTAAATGGTGAAGATGGTAAGACGCTAGAGGAAGTTGCAGATCGTTACCTTAAGGAGCTTTTGAACAGAAGCTTGCTCCAAGTGGTGGAAAAAACTAGTGATGGAAGGATGAAGACTTGTCGAATGCATGACCTTCTAAGGGAGATTGTTAATTTCAAGTCAAGGGATCAGAACTTTGCAACAATAGCCAAAGAACAAGATATGGTATGGCCGGAACGAGTTCGTCGTTTATCGGTCATAAATTCATCACACAATGTACTTAAACAAAATAAGACCATATTCAAACTTAGGTCTCTGCTAATGTTTGCATTATCAGATTCAATCAATCATTTTTCTATCCATGAATTATGCTCCTTCACTGGTGTTAAGTTGCTCAATGTGTTAGACTTGCAGGATGCACCTTT
>Ga0315915_1001998_pt1 | contig 25307 bp, 5 predicted proteins | sample MpolbnodulesMG_FD_207738 | JGI IMG/M metagenome (GOLD analysis project Ga0315915, IMG submission 207738) | Medicago polymorpha root nodule microbial communities from Los Angeles, California, United States - branched nodules | ecosystem: Host-associated > Plants > Roots > Nodule | place: USA...
GGGAGAAGAATATATATAACCAATGAAACGGTGGGTGAGGTATTGGGATTGGTTAGGGTCATAGTCATATATGGGTGGCTTCTCGTCGCATGTGTTATGTATGTATATATGATGTGGCATCATGAATGGATCATGCTTGAGGTCATGGGATATTGTTAAAAAGTATATGATATTTTTTTAAACTTTTTTTTTTGTTTTAAGTATATGCATTATTTGTCAAAATAATTATAATTACATGGAGGATATTTTTGTTTCCACACCGATTTTTTACGTCTATTCTAAAATAAAGATAGAAAGAGAAAAAGATTGAGATATAATATAGCCAGATGATGTAATCAAATAAATAAATTAAAATAAATGATTAATTTTGTAAAGAAATTTTAAAAAATTGTCTTATATACTCGTATAGAAGTACTAGTAGTAGTTCTCCATATGAACATGTTTTGGGTGTTACCACGCCGAGCATAATTCAATATATTATTATTAGCAAAGGACGGCATTTAAAAAGAAAGGGCAATGCAAGGAGGAAATCCAAAACAAATTAAGCTAAACTATGAGTAGAATCATTGATAGAACGTTTAGCATCATTTATATTTAAAGTAAAGGAATGAAAAGAACTACCAATTTTTTGACAATCCAATAATCATCAAATCAAAATAAGAGAAGTTTTTAGATTTTACCTTCGTTTCTACGACGATTTTGAGGGAGTCTCCTTGAAAAACAAAACATTGAAAATCAATGTTATCGGCAAATTGGAAAGCTAATTTCAAACTCATGACTTCCGCAATATCAGAATCGAGGAGTCTTAAAACACCAAATAGCCACCGTCCTCAAACGATAAACATCTTAAATATCAGTTTCGGTATCTTATTTTCACTATTGACTCTTGACCAAATTTTGACTCTTGACTCTCACTTAGGGAAAAAAATTAATAGTGTATATTTCTGGATTTTATCCTAATTAAGTTTATTTATTAAGTAAATGTTTTATTTTACTAAAAATTATAATAATAATTTGTTTCCACGCCCATTTTTTACATCTACTATATAATACAGAACGAAAGAGAACAAGAGAAGATTGAGATAAAATATAATATATAATAAAAACATTAAAATAAATAATTAAATGTATAATAAAAAATTGTCTTATACGAGTATTTCTCCATAAGAACATGGAGCAGGATTCACTGTTATTATGGGCAAAAGACGGCATTGTGACTCTTGACTCATCACCTAATTTTGACTGGACTCTCACTTATGGGGAAAGAAGTTAAATGGAGTATCTTTTGGATTTTATCCCAAGATTACTTTTAAACAGATTTTTTTAATCAAATATTGTTACAAGTTAGTATGTTAGGTTAATAGTTAAAGGTTTAAATTTTAGACCTTCTTCTCAAACTCTTTTGAAATATCCTCGATAATTTGGCGAACCATGATTGGTGTGGTTTGTGACTTCAGTTGCACATAAAATTTCATCACTTATAGATATTGTTGATTGAAACAAGTGAAATTGAGCTTAGGAAGAAGTTTCAGCACATAAGAATGAAAGATTTATCAATTATTCTTCCTTTTAACTCCGTCCATTATCTCAATTTATTTTATGATCTAGAAAAATATAAAGATTTATCATATATATTTGAATTATGAATGTACATCATCAATTTCTTGGATTTGTTAGTCAAATAAAGATTTAGATAAGAATTTGAAAAAAATTGGATTTTTTATTTTGATGATTTGATTTTTGAAATCAAATTAAATCTTTTCGGTTGATATATTTTTCAAATATTTGTTTAGAGGATTTTTTTCAAATATATTTATCCTATTTATTTCTATTTGAAGTTAAAAATTGTTCACATAATTTCTTAATTTATTTTTGTTGAGAAATAAGACAAATAAAGTTTTATTATATATTTGATTATTAGATATATTTATGAAAATTTTCTTATCTTTTGAATGGTGCTTGATAACATGTACATTTCAGTCGGACATCATTTGTATGGCTAAGGATAGCGAGAGAGATCTATAAGAGATTGTGTTGTTTTTTATCCCAATATTGTGAACATTGGTATTTTTATTTTTATTTTTGAAGGAATTGTGAACATTGGTATTGTGAGGCCTACATTGCTCAATTGGAATTCAAGCCAATGAATGTTTCAAATCACTACTAAAAAAGCAAAAATTAGTGAGGGATATTTAGTGAGGGAAAACGTGAAATCCCTCTCTAATTCCGTCACTAAATTTTGTGATTAAGGAATTTGTGAGGAATTTCATTTTTTCCGTCACTAATTTCCCTTGCTAATTTTGCTTTTTCTAGTAGTGAATGTTGTAAACTTTGGGGCAGTTTCGAGGAACACCTATTGAAGACCCTAACTTACACCTTAAACAATTTATGAATGTGGCAAGCAACTTTTAGATCCCGAGAGTTACTCATGATGCAATCAAGTTGAGGCTATTCCCCCTACGCAATTAGGGACAAAATAAAAAGATGGTTGAACTCACTAGAACCAAATTTCATTGCCATATGGAACGCTCTAGCTGAGAAGTTTCTAACCAAATATTTCCCGACCTCCTATGAAAATGCAAGAATGAGGAACGAATCACCTCAATTAGGTCAACTAAAGAGGAATCACTCTTGGAAGCATGTGAAAGGTTTAAAGACTTGCTAAGACAATGCCCTTATCAGTGAATTCATGTGGGCATACAATTGATGGCCTTCTACAATGGATTTTTATCTACGTCAAGAAATCTCTTGGATGCTTTATCTGCATAAGCTGTACGATACAAGTCATACACTAAAGTTGTTGAACTCGTCAAAAGCATTACTACTAACACATACCAATGGCCTACAACAAGAGTCGGTGTTTCTGATGGATGAAATTGACAAATGCATCAAATTGTAACAAATAATAAAGTAGTAAGTTTATCGTTTTCCACATGGATTGTCAATCAACTTAGTAATTAATAAAACTTATTTTAAAGGGTGAAAGTAAAATAGAATTGTAGGGTTGAATTGTCTTGTCCAATGCAAGATTAGGCTTGTGATTCAAATTATTAATGGTGATTAGGGAATCCTTGAATCCCCCCTCCATCTTTGTTGGAATTAGACTTTAAGAAACAAACTGTTGTGTGTGGTGCCCACTGATGACAGGTCATCTTACGTTATTCTTAGCATGTTTTTCAGTTGTTTTCATTAAGTTTTAGCAGCAAAAAGGAGGTGTATTAGAACGATTGTCTATGATTTCGGGACTTTTGTAATGGTTTCTATATTTGAGTCTATAATTCTATTTTTCCCGAAACATAGCAATTTTATAGGGTTTTTGAAGTAATTTACGAAGAAATCATGCAAATCGGCAAATCACGAACATCCGAAGAATTATGAAGATTCAAGGAAACAAAGAATGAAGATTCAAGAGACCTCATAAGACTTACAAATGGGAGGAATTATGTTCCCAAGTTCTGAGGCAAGTTATTTGAAGACGAAGACTTAACACGATGGAAAATCGGAGAATTTGGGCCCAAGAGAAAATGTCATGCGCCTAGCACATGAACCATGTGCCTAGCACATTGAGTAGGCATCCATGCGCCTAGGGCATTGTTCATGCGCCTAGGGCATGGCTTTTGCCATACACCCATGCGCTAGGCATGCTGGTAATGTGCATATGAAAATGCGGGGCACAAGCGTCTTTTCCTGTTCTAATTTTGGGTAAAGCCCTCACTTTGAGCACAAACCCAGGTAGAAATTCCCACTATAAATATCAGTCTTCCTCATTCAGAATTTCTCGTTCAGAATTTCTAGGGTATGTTTTTATCTTTAGTAATTTATTTTTAGTTACCATGTGTAACTAAATCTTTTTAGGTTAGAGTTCTAAGATGAACCTCTGTATATTTTTGTTGGATATTTATTTATTTAATATGTCGTTTATTTTATTTATTCTTTTGTTCGCTATTAAGTTTACTAGGAAGTAGTTTATTTCTGTGAGAGAACAACCCTAGATTAGGTACTTAGGTTGTGACAGGGCCTAATATTGCTATCACTAACTGGATGTTTATATCTTGATATTTATATCCCTTTATTGATAATTAGATCGTCTAGGAAGTAAGTAATTATTAATTAGCTAAAGATGCCATAAGAATTGTTGACCCTAGACGTAGGTACTTAGTGCATAAATCCCATTGAGTCGGGTGGTTCCTTACCAAACCTAGGAATTAACTGGTTAGTAGTTAGGGAAACAAGTACCTAGATATCCGACTTAAGATGTAACCTAATAAAACCATTATCTTGAAAACCTTAGCAAGGTAGGTGTAGATTAGGGTTGCTCGTTTGTATAGCTACTAAGAAAGTGTATAGAGAGTGTGCTATGAGTGTCCTAAAATTCATAGGTGGGCAGACCTAAGGGAACCTTGACCTTCATTGCCTTGGGAAACACTGGAAAGCCAATTTAAGTTTATGTTTCAATTACCTTTTGAATTAGCAAGACCCCGCACGTAAGGATCACCGTATGATCAGCAGGTACAGTTAGCCATCGAACGGATAGACCAGAGTAGGTTAGTAACGTCCCAACGGCCTCATCACTTGTATAGTCTACCTAAGATAAATAAACGCGGCATACTTTAACTTATTATCCAACAACAAATAGACAGAGAGGATTCAAAGAATCCTAACCGCTGCTTACTTTTCTGCAACCAAAACAAGTAAACTTGCTCTGTTGCAAACAAATAAAAATTGCAAGTCTTTTTAACCCTTAACTTTTATACCGTCAACTTATAAAAATAAGTAACGAGAATTGTTTGGACGAAAGGACAATCCATGTGGATACGATACTCTACTTATCACTTTATTACTTGGTTAACGAGTGGTACACTTGCCATTCCGACCATCACCTACTTATGATTTAATGAAATCAACAGATAAAACTCATACGAAGCTCCTCACAACAACTATGTGTCGGACTAACTTAGGTTATGTACGACATTGTCTAAAGAAGAGAGTAGTAATGGTTAGATTTCAAACTTGAATTTCTTAACCTCTTTAAGATACAAGTAGTTAGAAAGTCAATGAACCGATATAATTTTTGGGTTGTCAGCGCCTACTTTTATCCTACGAATCATTCTTCAAGATTTCAATTAGGTTAACCAATTGAAAAAAGCATTATGAACAGGCATAAACTAATTTAAATCGAGCACACTAAAAGCATAAATTGAATGGAAACTTTATTAATAATATCCAACAAATAAGAATGGGTTCATCGTGGAACCTTAATAAAGAGGTTTAGTTGCTTATGGCAACAGACATCATAACAAAACAATACAAAACATACCCTAGAGAGAACAATAGAAGGAAGAAATCCTGCCTTGAAGCTCTGATGCTTAACCCTTGCCTTGAACCATCAATGTTTCTGAAATGAAAAATAATGAGTGCAAGGGTCTCTATTTATAGCAAATAATTAACAAGTTGCAGGCAATTTTTGGCTGCAACCAAGCGCAGATGGCGCCTACAAGGGTGCAGATGGCGCCTGAGGCAGCTCCCGTTCTTAATCATTCTTCCTTCTGGAAACTCCTATGAACTTGAAATGAATTTTCTTCACTTTGTATTGTCTTCAAAAACCTTTTAAGAACCATTGACTTCAATCATCATATCCTTGATTCTTCATGTGATGTCTTGATTTGTCGATTTATATGATTTCTCACTACAAAACATTCAAAATACCTATGGAGTTGCAAAATCTATGATAAAAGTGAATTACAACGACTCGAGTGAAAACAATACCATATGTTCCTCAAACCATTGACAACTCCTCTATCTCTTAACTTATTTATCTTCAAATGCAACGAAAAATACTAAAAAAATAGACAAAAATGTCATATGATACTCCGTCATAAACATTGAGTAAGGTATCAACGAATGGCTTTTAGGCTTTGTTGATTGGCGCAGTTGTTTATGGATTTGAGAAATCCATGCATTTACAGGGGATTAAATGGGTTTGGTGGTCATGATGGAGAGGATTTGTGGATTTTGGTTTTGTGGGTCGATTGAGAGTATTTGGTAAAAAAAACATGGGTGTTGGTTTGGTGATGGTGTGGTGACATGTTGGTGGGTCGGTTGTAGGTCAATGGATTGCGGGTGTTGGTGGTATGGGGCGAAGAAGGGTGAGGGGTTTCAGTTAACTAGGTCGGTGAAAGGATGAGTGAAACAGTATGAAGGGTGGTTCAAATATGGGTTAGTAATGGTTTGTAATGGAGGTATATTGGGATTAGAGGGGCGGTGGTAAGTGGTTCAGTTCAACCAAGATGGTGGTGTACAATGTGCTTATCGCGCGGAGCACATACTCTCTCCTTTTTTTTGTCAATACTCGGTAATGATCTTCTTCTTATTTTTTTCAATAACGTCAACAATATAGAATTCTTTTTTCTTTTTTTTTTTTGAGAAAAGGAAGCTTATAGCTTTTCATTATTAATCAAAGAAGCTATACAAATTACAATGAGGGATATTAAGATGCAATTGGAAACTAGCATTTGATAATGCTTCCCTAGCTAAGCTATGGGCTACGCTATTGGCTTGTCTCCTAATAAAACTCACATCAGAGTTTGCTAAATCGGTCATTAACAAATGGCCATAAAACAATATAGAATTCTTAAAAGTAAATTTGTTAAAGGATATAGCTAGAATAATATAAAAAATCCAACCCATAAAAATCTTGTATTCCATTTATTTATTGTTATAGATCTTAAACTTTTAGCATTTAAAATTCATATTTAATTTATCCAATATTAAAAAAATCTATATTTTGTAAAAGAAATTTTATATTTTTTTAGACATGACTACCAAAATCATTCAAAAATTAAAAATTGAAAGATAATTAAACAAATTTGATTTTAGGAAAGGACCAAAACTATGTGAAGAATTTTTTTGTAGGAGTGCAAAAGGGCCACATTTGTTATGAGCATGAAAAAACGAAAGTTAATTTGTAATTTTATAAGGATGAAAAATATATTATATATTGTTGATTATTTTGTAACAAATAATAAACGAAGGAAACATTTTTATTGATGTGATTACGATTTTAGTTTACCTAAGACATTAAAAATATTAAATCCAACCGTAAATTAACATGAAATTTGTTGTGACACATGTGTTAAGGCTGAAAAACACTACAAAAAGACTGAAATGTCACGGCAGCAGTTAACTGTCGATGCGTAAAGAACCGGCGGCAGTTAACAACTGATGACGTAAAGAATCGGCGGAAGTTAACTGCCGCAGGATCCATCGGCAGTTAACTACTGATGTGATCCTCATACAAATTTATGCAGAAGCTCCATCGTCCATTATTACTCAAAATCTCTTAAAATTTCTCAAATCTTTCTCAAAATCTCTCTAAAAATCTCAACCAAATATATTCCACAAAATCACAAATAAGTAATCATAGTGTGCTATTTACATACGTAATTTTAGTTGTTATAAATATTTTTCTTTTTTTATAATTTTAGTTTTATGTTGATATAAATTTTGTTGTTTTTTATTTTATTTTAGTTTTTGAGTAGATTTACATATTATGATTTATTTTTAGAGTATATGTAAGTTGATTAATTTTGTTGAAATGTTTGCGTGATGTTTATGTTATAGTTATGATTTTTAGGTTATTTTAAATTTTTGTGTTTTCTATTTTTTTAATTTTAGTTTTTGAGTAGATTTGCAAGTAAGAATATATGATTTATTTTAAGAGTAGATATAAGTTGATAAATTTTGTTAAATTTTATGCATTTTTATGTTATAGTTATGATTTTTAGGATTTATGTATAATTTGCACTCCAAGTGTTTGATGAAATGTTTGAATGAGTTTTTTATTGATTGTTTAATTTCTTATGGTGTAGATCTGAAACAATGGATTGTCATTTGTTCAAAGCTCAAGTACGTTTCAACGGTGGAACCCGTCATTCGTTCAAGGTCCATCGATATCACGCTAAAGGATCTCAAGGATCAACTGAACGAAATCAATTAAGAACTCAACCTCGGAGGCACAAGGAGGGTGGAGGACCTTCAGTATGCACGTCCCGGAAATTTGCAGGGCCAAAAGATAATGTTGGCGAACGATGAATGTGTGAGGACCATGTTCTCCAGACATTATCGGAAATGCATGTTCCTGGTAATTGAGTTTGAAGCTACGTTGCTGAGATCACCTGAAGATAATATCAACAGTTTGATTCCGCCAGAAGATTGTAATTAGGTAGCATCATTCCAACTACAACAATTGTCTTACCTCTGAATTTGGACAAGGTCAAACCTGTTAAACAACAACTCTCAGGCATTCACCCAGAAGTTCTATGTTTAGGTAGTGTCTTTATTTTGTTGGAATTTAAAGTAAATTCTTGTTAGTTTGCTGAAGATGTTGGTATTAAAGTGTCTTATACTAAATGTAGTGATTTGCAAGCCCCTTTGAAAAGTCAAAAGAATAAGAGAACACGCCATGTATTCTGCAGAATTGGCTATATAAGTTATCATATTGAATTCTTTCGTATAAGATGAGTGTTACATAAGGGAATGCACCTCTAAGGGGTTCTTTTGAATTGGATCGTGCTCCTTTGTCAATTGAAACTTATCAGTTGGCAGGACAATAAGATTTAATTCAAAACGACCTCTTGGAATGCACTCCTTCCTGTGATGACGGGAATGCGCCTCTAAGGGGTTTCTTTGAACTGGACCGTGCTCCTCTGTCAATTGAAACTTGTCAATTGGCATGGCAATAAGATTCAGTTCAAAGCAACCTCTTGGAATGCATTCCTTTCCATGATGACTCATTTTATATGAAGGAATTCGATGTGATAACATATATAGTTGATCTTGTAGAATAGATGTGTTGTGTTCTCATCATTCTTTTGACTTTTCAAAGGGCGCTAGAAATCACTACGCTAAGTATAAGACACTTCAATGCCACATTTTTGGCAAACTTTCAATAATTAAATTTAAATTCAACATCATGATGATACCACATATATTTAGGGAGAATGTAATGTAATGTTGATGAATTTAAAACTAAATAAAATTGTGTATTTTTTTAATTGATTTTGTGTATTTGTGCAACTTTAATCGAAATTATTCAATACGCGACTTTAATCGAATTTATTCAATACGCGACTTTAATCGAAATTATTCAATACGCGACTTTATTCAAAGTACCAAAAATGTAAACCAAAATGCACGACATATAAATAAAAACATAAAAACAAATCCAAAATAATTAGACATTACAAGTCATTACATTCAATCATCTTCCTCGTCACACAAGTCAATTGGGTTGTCCTCGACAGTCCCTAGGGAACCTGCTTTTGGTTGAGGACCGAAATAACATGTCCTTCCGCTCCTCCTCAGCCTGAAATGGTTGTAAACTGGCACTTTCGAATTGCTTTTTTTAACGGAACCATCGCATTCGATTCTGTGTCATGTCACAGTCGATTTAGCTTTCTTCTTCTCACCCTCTTTTTTAATTGAGCAGCATCACCCTGTTTCTGAGACATTTCAACACGATGCAAACATCGGATCAAAACATCGGATAAAATATTCTACCACAAATTTCTAACAATTTTTACAATTTCTAATAATACCTAACAATTTCTAACATTTTCTAACATAATTCAATCAATTCTATTCTAAACAACATATAACAAATCAATCAAAAATTATCATCAAATCTAAAATCAACAAAACCTAAATATGTCAAAAAATTCCAAAAAATCTTACAATTCAGTAAAAAAAGAACCAATGCAATAAGATTCAAAACACTTACTTGATTTTGTGCTTGAAATTGGCTTGGAATGACTTAAGCTTGGTGAAAATCACGCCTGAGAATTCCAAAACCGCAGCAATGGAGTTTTGGAAATTCCTATGTATGTTATGTTCTTATAACAGAGAATCGGCAGTTAACTGCCAAAGGAACCTCGATAGTTAACTGTCGCCGGTTCTTTTCCTTGACAGTTAACTGCGGCCGAGACATTTCAGTTTTTTCCTGGTGTTTTTCAGCCTTTTAAAAATTTCAAGTAGTGTGAACTGCAAAATTGAATTAACATTCTCATTTATAATCGTTGTAAAACTAACCACCTACATTTAAATCCAACATATTATCCATAACTACAAGCCCACTATCTCTTCCACTTTTAAAAGAAACAATAATTCGAAGATGTATATTGTCAACAAAAAAAAAAATGAAGATGTATATAATCAAGTAACCATCCAAGACTTTCGCCTATGTTTTAGAATTGAAGTTTTGTTGATATTAAAAAGAGATATTTTTAGAGTTTTACATAAATGATTCGACTATATACTTATTTACATCTTGAATTTGCACTTATATGCTTCACTTTCTGAAATTACATATTTACAACCACACTGATAACGAACCCTTTACATTTCCAAAATTCTACCTTCTTGGTCCCCAACAGCATGATATTCTACACCGCTTGCATACCTTATTTTGTCTCTTGTCATTGTTGAAAATTTTGAAGACCATATATTTTCTTGTTTGCAAAATCAAAGAGTATGGGCTAAGTATAGATACATAAACATCAAAATTATGGCTTACGGACCACTTAGTTTTTATTGCTTTTACGATTGAATAAAGTTATTTTACCCTAAAAAAAGGACCACTTAGCATTTAGCTCAATTCCATTTGAAATAGCCAACTAGCTTAGGTAAACTCGTCCAAATTTTGATGTCAATTTCATAACGCACTCCTATATATGTGTATTTCATTTTTGGCTTGGAAATTATCGTGGATCTTACATGCATATAGACAAATATTTGGAGAGAAATAAATCTCCCAGAAAAGAACGTCAATTGTGATCTTTCTCCGTGGCGTTCATGGAAAAATATAGTGTGACAATTACAGCTTTGTTAATTACGTACGAAAGTAATACTCTTTAATATCGTGGGCCTCAAGAATAAAACTCCATCGAGGTATATGCCAATAACAATGGGAAAGTTGTTTTTTTCACTTGTAATTAATGCCTCTATGTTTGTATTGTGAATGTGGATGTGGTTTTTTATAGCTTAAGCTCGCACGGAACACTCAACTTCAATCAATATTAAGCTTTTGTCTTGCTGTGTGATATTTTACTGCCAGTAGTGATGTATTTGAAATATGGTGTATTCATGTCCACAAGATTATCATCTACAATCCTTCCTACAAAATGGGGAAAATATATATTAATGATGTTGAATTAGACGTTGTTAATTTTCATTTACTTATCGTTAAGTGTAGTTCAAATGGTAAAAAACAAAATACGGTGATAATTTTAATTTAGCAGTCTCCTCGGCATGTCTTGTGATGAGGAGGTTGTTTTGTCAGCGTTTAATCCATTTTTGTTTGTTCAAAAAAATAATATGATGGGGACTGTTTCGAACCCCTAATTCTGCTATAGAACCGGCTTAATCAATATAAAAGCTTAAAGCCAAATTTAAATTTAAGCTCTTTAAAAATTAACAATAACAAAATTGGAGGCCTTTTAAATCTAATTACTTTTTCATGTATTTAGATGATTGATTAATTTTTTACTAAATTAATGAGTAACAAAATTAGTGAGTAAAGTTTATACTATATAAAGACTAAAAAGAGTAATAGTATTAGTTAAATATCCTTTGTACTATTTTGTTTGTAAATGTATTGTTTGTAGTCTCTTTAGTAATAGGGTTAATAGTGTTTTTCACTCCTGTAATATAGATCATTTTTTATTTTTGTCCCTGTAAAATTTTCCGTTTGATTTGCATCTTTGTAAAACTTTTTTTCTTCCGGAAAACACCCCTCCCTCATATGACTGTGCATATTTGCTGACGTGGTATACTGTGTGGCATGTTGACTGTGCATATATGCTTATGTGGCGTGATGACTGTATAATTAATTTTATTTTTTATTTTTTTAAGGGTACACGTGGAACTTGTGCCTATTTTTCTTAAAAAATTATAATATAAATTCATTTATATTAATTTAGAAATAAAAATAGTTTAAACAATTAATTTTTGAAAATAAAAAAATTCAGGAAACTTTTTATTTACGGATTTTTTAAAAAAAAATTCAGGAAGTTTTTTTTATTAAGAAAAATATTTTCCAAATTCTACATTTTTTGTTTAAAAAATAAAAAAAATGAACTTTTTAATTTCGTGAAAAAAATCTGAATATTTTTTTAATTTTTTAAAATATTTGTATCCAGATTTTTAAAAATAAAATATTTTCCATAATTTTTTTTGTAGAAAAAATTTATATTTTGAATATTTTCGATAATTTTTTTGTAGAACTTTTTTTTAAAATTTCGAATTTGTTTTTTTTAATTTTAACTTTTTTTATTTTGAAAATTAAACTCCAGAATCTTTAAAAAAAATTAATTTCGAAAAAACCCGAATATTTTTTCTGATTTTTTTAATATTTGAATTTTGAAATAAAAAAATCTTATCGTTTTTTCTGATTTTTTAATATTTGAAAAAAAATTCGATTTTTAAATTTTTTGGTAAAATCTGAATATTTTATTATTTTTGAAAATTAATTTTCTGATATTTTAAAAATAAAATCTTATGTGGACAATTAAAAATAAATAAAAATTAAAAAAATACCAAGTCATCACCACATATGCGCATTTGATAAGTTGGATGGAGGAGGGGTGTTTTCCGAGAAAAAAAAAGTTTTACAAAGATGCAAATCAAACCGAAAATTTTATATGGGTGAAAACCGGAAATGGCCTATATTACAGGGATGAAAAACACAATAAACCCTTAATAATATTTTTTTGCTTATAAAAAAAAACTTTAAATACATAAATTAAATGCTAACAAGTGGGGTGATTTGTTACGTAATAATATATTGAAAGTTGTATAATCAATCTTTTAAAAGATTAAACAATAATTTTTTAAAGATAATTTTTTTCTTGATTCCTTAACAAATGTCATAAAGACAACTCATTAACTCAACTCTATTTTTTAATATAAGTAAATGTATTAAAAAGGAAATACAAGGATATAAGCTCTAATCCATCACATGGGGAAATAGAGAGAGAACCTATGCAAATTAAGGTTACACCCACCAAGCAAATACCACAAACTGAGAAGAAGAAAAAAAACATATTCTTTATGTATTAATGTATATAAATGGAAAATATTGATTATTTTTAAATCGATCCAAGGCCAACCCAACATGTTTAAAGGTTTAAAATAAATTTTGGTTGAATCTATTAAAATTAAAAAAGAAAAAAACATAAAACTTATAAGGTCAGACAAGACACAAGAGTCTCGTATAGTTTAATTGAATTAGACATATTAGACTCTTGACACGTGCCGTCCTACTTAGAAGAAGTTAAACGAATAAGTCGCAATAATGTAAACAATATAGTTGATAGAAATTTTAACAACATTTAAAAATATATTTCCTTCTACGACAACAATAGAAACAAAATGAAATGGTAGTATACATAAAAAAAAAGGTTTGAACTTTAATCATCAATATACATTTCGAAAGACTTCGTGATAAACAACATTTGAGGTCGTATCAATATTCTCTCCATCTCCATCAACGATTAGTATTTTCAATCCTTGAGATTGCAACGTACAACTGACCATGCGAGAACACAGGACTCAGCAAATAAATTCCAACACTTTTAAGTGATTACCCTTGACTCTTGTAGATTGTCATGGCAAATGAAACATATATTGGAAATTGTCTTCTTTGAAATTTGAGAGGAATTTTAACATCAGATGATGAAAGAGATAACCTGGGTATGAAAACTTTTTCGTCAATGTTACTTCCAGATATAACCTTTCCTTCTAGTACAAATTTCTCCATTCTGGTTATGATTAACCTTGTTCTATTGCAATTTTGGTGCGTTTGTTTGGTGGTTCCATTTTACAAACTCAACATCAACCCGATTTGCTCAATTTTTTTCACATCTACTGACTGAAAACTAAATTAATAATCAATTTGTGTTTTCATCAGATGCAAGATGTTGTATCGAGAAAATATCTACGGTTAATATCATAAATGTTGTATGAGATTTGAAAGTTAAACTAAAACTTAAGACTATAGAGATGCATGATTTATACTTAAAAAAAACTATTTCAATTCCCTCTATATCATAAATGTTGGTGCAACTGGCATGTTTAAAAATGGGCTATTATGAGTTTTGAAAGATAGACTAAAACTTAAGACTATAGAGATGCATGATTTCAGCCATAAATCAATACTATTTCAATTCCCCCTATATCATAAATATTGGTGCGTCATCCATGCCTAAAAATGGGCTGGTATGAGATTTGAAAGCTAAATTTAAATTCAAGAGTATAGAGATGCATGATTTCAGCCATAAATCAAAACAGACTTTCAATTCCCTCTATGTCATAAATGTTGCTGCACCTGACATGCCTAAAAATGAGCTGCCAATAATGATCGAGTAAACACATAAAAGGCAAGTCAACATGTACGCATTTAAGGAAAACTAACCAATAATCTCATTTAATTATCCTTTGTCTACTTTTAATAGCGTTTAATCATATCGAAACAGATATGTTTAAAGAATTAAATGATATTATTGACAATTTAATACGGCTGAGATGAAAGGAAAATGAGGTTATGAGATCTACAGCTGAGATATAGGGAGTGGTTGACTGAGTTGATTAACATTAATTACGTGTTAGGAAGTGAAAATGAGGATGGATTAGGGCTAACATGCCAGCTTGACAAGTGTAGCTTTTACAATAAAGGATATATGTACCAACAAAAAAAAAAAAAGAATTAAACATACATTTATAAGTAATTTGTCATATTATATATTTATAATTCAATTGAATTCTTTTAATCCTTTTTTCATCTAAAATTGTAAGGCCTAAAGCACTAATCTGGGTCGCGACCCCCTATTGTGAAGAATATCTAATATAAATGAAACATAATTTGAGGCATAACTATCACCACACCATAAATCTGAAGATTTTTATGAAAACCAACATGGTCTATATATAATATGCATTCACTAGAAGGATAAAAGATTGTTCCATAAATCTTAACTCAACTAGTAAAAATGTTGAAATTGTTAGGCCGGACATCATGACTAGGGTTCGAACTCCAGTACCTCCAGTTTGTGTGTGAGTTTATGATGACTTTGCGTTTATATCTATCAAAGAAAAAAAGATAAAAGACTAACGATTTTTTTTTAAAGAAAAAGACTAAAGATGATTGGAGAAAATACTGCGGAAAAAGTGATGATTGGTAAGGGAATTCGTGCATTAGATGAGGAGGAATAAAATTTGTCTACATTAGATTCATAGAACATGGACATAAGTACTATTTTTTTTTAGAAACAACAATAGTGTCTGTCTCAAATGACAATAGACCAAAATGATCACTTCGTGGAAGGAAAGGAACCTGTGTGGTCTATATTCGTTATGCGTATGTGATGATGTGATAAATGTTAATTAAATAACACAAATTCTGAATACTCAAACCCTTTCCTTATTAATCACTTTTTGCGACTAAAGTGTGGAAAATACGAGTCAAATTCTTTGGCATTTTTGGTAAACTTCAATCTCCTCTCATACTGTGTACTCACAGATTTTGTCAAGATTCGCATAATTTAGTCTCTATTTTTGGACTAGACATATTTTAGTCCTAAGATATGACAAAAACATAAATTGTGCATAAGATTATATAATGGTCTTTAGTTAGGCTAAAATATACTCTATATATAGTTTTAATTCACTTCTTTATGACCTAATTGAATTAAACTAATGTTGTATCATTTGGCAGCAAGATACTCTTGCCCTAAAGCACATGTTTATGATGTATACTTGCCTTTGGAGTTGGTTAAAAAAACACGTTACATATTCTTGTGTATAGTATCATGTGACAATGCTCATTGTCGCATATGTATGATTTATGCAGAGTACTATAGGGTAGGAAGGTTCGTGCTAAACAAAAATTAATTATTTCAAATTAATGGCTTATTTATGGGTCTATGCAATCTTTCTCTTTGCAGCTCCTACACACACCGACAAAATGTGTATGTTAAAGATTAAAGTGGAATGTGTGTCCTACAGAGTGACTACTCATGAACTTTCCTACAACCTCAGCTAATGATGCATTTGGGACCACGACCACCTCAGATTGGAAGGAAGCAATCACATATGTAAGGAAGGTGATAGGAGTTTTAAGGTTGAGATTTCTTTTTGTATATTTAAATAGATCAAATGCAATAAACAAAGCAAGTCATAATTCACATGGTATTGTTTGATTCATAAAATCAAAAAAAGTGGTATGGACACTCTTTTTAACAATCAAGTCTAATACTCACTCTTAGTGAATGAAATTCATATAGGTATCACACTTTTAAAATGGATCACGCATAAAATGGTGAGACTCACATGAGTTTCATCCAATATGAGAGTTCAGTGTTAGAAGAGAGTGTTCTTGACATTTCTCCACAAGGTATACTCATAATTCACATGGGAGATTGTGTGCCACTATATCGATATAGAAAATGATTAGATTCTCTGCATTAATGTGTGTTGTTTCTATTTTTTAGGAAAAGATTAGTGTTATTTAGAAATACAAAAGTTGGACACAGTATAAAATGCATCTCAGATATATACGTGATGTTAGAGTTTCTGTGAGTTTAACTCAGTTGGCAAAGACATTATATAATATATGTAAAAGTCGAGGTTTGAACTCCGGACACTCCACTTATTCACCTTATAAGAACTTATATAACTCCGACAAAATAATCTTTCAACGCTGACATTTAAATAGTTCATGACGTTAAAACAATCCCTCAACGCTAACACGAACTCTTTTCATATAGGGGCTGATATGACATTAAGTAAATACTTATAAGTACTGATATGACAATAAATAAGTATATTGATGAGTTAATATGACAATATTAACGAAACATTTTAACGTAAAAGTCAATTTTAACTAACATATTGCACAATTAAGGACTATTTTGAAATTATGATACATTGAAGGACTATTATGACTGCTCGTTACACATTCATGGACTAAAATGATTAATAATCCTTTAAGTTTCTTAACTATTTTTGCTTTTGACAAAAATTTGTCAAAAGGAAAAATTTGGAATTTTATATTATAAACACAAAAATACCAGCTTTTGTTTGAATGTAGAAAATGAAGGGTTTCTAACTTTAGGAGATTCAAATTCTTGAAATACTCGTGAATGTCACAATATATCGAGTCTATTGAAGCGAATTATTAGTCCCCGTGAGTATAGATCAGTTGGCATGACATGCATTGTTATATGCAGGGGTCAGGGTTCGAACCCCAGACACCCCACTTATTTACCTTGAAAAATGGGAATTCTAACCACTAGGCTACCTAACAAAAAAAAAATATTAATCGGCTAACCACAATAAGCAAACCTATCAACTTGATTTTGCAAGTTTTGTTCATCGGATTTAAACCAAACTAAACCAATAAAGAGTCTCTTCAGCTCGGTTCAATTCAGGTTTTCATAAAATAATAGACCTTATATAAAAATTCAAATTTAATAAAAAGACAATTCTTTTATAGAGATTGATTAAGTGATATGATGGAATCATCTAAGTCAATTATGTGATTCGACCTATGATTCAATGATTTATTTGTGTTTCAATCAATATAAAAACCGAGTTTATTATTAAAGTATGGGTCGTACTGTGAAATGTTTTAAAGTTCTGTTTGACTAATTTAAAATAAACGAAGTGAAGCAAAATTAAGTGAAATTGAATGGAATGAAATGAGACACAATAAAACAGAGATTTCATTGCACTCTTTAGATATTTTAAGATGAAATGAGACAAAATTTCTCATTATATTGTTTGAAAAGCGGATATAACGGAATGAGTTATAACATTTTAACTCTTATATTTTTGACGGTACACACTTTTACTCTTATTTAAAAGCACTATTAAAGTATTATATTTGATTATTTACTAAAATCTCCTTTTGGAGGAGAATGGTAGATTGTTAGTGTGGATGATTTGAAGGTATTGTGTACAATTATAACATGTATTTTACATCAAAATATAAATATATTTTTTAAAAAAAGTTTACAACTTAAGAAGTTTAACATTACACAACTTAACCTACATATTATACATGTTGTAAAAATATCAATCCTTTATCTATTAATTTCGCTAAAATTATCATACATTAAGTATGTTTATTTCTTTGAATATTTATTATGTTTCTACATTTTGTTGAATTATCTTCAGTTACATATAGGAGAGGTTTTGTTGCAATGTTACAAGAAGAAGGGTAAAGAGAAGTAGGTATGCACGTGTGACTAGAAAATGATAGAAGAAACAAAACAGTTTGTATGAAATATAAAATAGAGATAAAATTGTAATTACATTATTATTTATTAATGTGTTGTATTCTATCGCATGCATCCCAAATTGGAGAGAATTAAAAATGGTAGGAGTTCTATCCTTTTCCATTCCGTTTTTACAAAATAAAACAATGGAATCGAACTAAAGACCAAAGTAGTAGTTTTAGATTGAAAACAACGAATTTATAACCTTCTAAAAAGCTGAATTCACCATTTTTTAACAAAATATATTTTTCTTAACCAATACCCTAATAACACTCTTTGGTATACCACTTAAAAAAACAGTATTTTCTTTAAAATATTGGTCGAATTTAAAATTTTGATTTAAACTCCAGCATAAAAAATAAAATAAAATAAAATAAAATAAGGCCCCTTAAATATGTTTAAGACCCCTTAATGTATATTTGGTAGTTATCTACCGGATGTACGTTTTTGCAACAAAACAAAAAAATGCACATTTGATAGATAACTACAATAGGGACTTAGGGATACTCATATTAGGAGGTCCTGAAGTGAAATGTTCAAATTCAATTGAATTAGATATGATTGTTTCTTTTCTCACGCGTCTTATACAGTTCGAATTTTAGAGTTCGAACCGCATAAAAAATCCCATAAAACCTTCAAAAACAACTTGAAATATTTTGGATTTTAGAATCCAAATAAAGCGCGCGAGAAGCTCAGAGGGTGGGAAAAGTAACAGCCATAGATTTTCAGGTTTTCATTGGACCATAAGCCCAAGCCCAAAGCAATATGATTTTGTCTAAGAACACTCGAAGTGTCGTCGTTTCATGATTGATAGAAAAACAAAACCCTAAATCAGTGGCTGCAGGAAGAGTAAGAGGAAGAAACGAGAGGTGAAAAACCCTAACCCTAAGAAATCAGGAACTGATCAAAAATGGGAGGAAAGTGTCCACACAGGAAGGTGAAGAAGAGAAGATTATCTCACAAAACTGATCGTCGTTCAAAATTCTTGATCAAAGGAGATGACATGGTTTATGATGAATTGAATAAGCCTCAAGAAGATAGAAAGCCTTTACCTCTTGATGAAGATTTGCCTGGAATGGGACAACACTATTGCCTTCACTGCGAGTATATCTCTATTCTCTTTTTTTATTATTTATAAATACTTTGCAAAATTTGTGTAATTGGAACTGCTATGACAGATAATTGATTTTGAATGGATTGATTATTTAAAATTGATTATGGTTAAAAATGAGTTGAATAGAAAAAAGATTGGTTTGGATTCATTGGGTTAAGCGGTAAATTCAAGGCTAAAGATCAATGGTAGATGTTCTAGATCAAGTTAGAATCAATTTTAAGGCAAAATCAATTTTACTTGAAACAACTAATGATTCCGCGTAGGTTTAGTATCAGGGTGGGTATGTCAACATATATGCCAACATCATGGTGGATCATTACCAGTCATATTTATGTTTTATGTGTTTGTTTGGTTCTGCAGTGACCAAAATTGATTTTGAGTGGATGATTATGTAAAATTGATTCTTATTTAAGTGAGTTGAAGGTAAAATGATTTGTGTTAGGATACATTCATGTAAAAGTAAGTTGAACTTTTAATTTTGTTTGTAAAAATCAATTCTAGAATCAAAAGCTACACATCCTAGCTTCAAGTAGTATCAATTTTGGAGACAAAAATCAACCAAAAATGTTCTAATCAATTCTACACCTCCAAAATCAATTTTTGGCCCCTCCTCAAGTGGAATTAAACATACACTTTGTAATCAATTTTTGCCACTCTTAAAATATGGAACGAAACACACACTTAATGATTATGTAATATGTTGTTGAAAAGTGTAGTGTTACTAATACACTGTCATGCTAAGTGTAGGTAGTGTAAAACTTTAAAGAGAAATCACTTGTTTTATTTTTTCCTTTTTTGCTTATTTCTTTGTTTTATTATTATTCTTGTTGTTAAGGCATAAGGATGCTGAAGAGTTCAATTTCATCCCCAACTTGTTTTTTGTTTCTCTCTCATATGTTTTGATTGGTTTTTTAATCTAGTAAGTGTTGTTTGTTTGGTAAATGCAGTCGATTCTTTGCCAGTGTAGCCGTGAGGGACGAGCATTTTAAGACAAAAAAACACAGGAGACGGTATGTTGCTTTTGCTTCAGTTTCAATACTCATCCTTTCAATCTTATTGAACATTCACCATGTTTTTATATTAGCAAATATGGTTTATATTGATTGTATTGCTTTATAGTTGAGGCTATTCCTGTTTTGAAGTGTTTTCTTCTGTATGAACTCATAAAGCAGATGAACATGAACATATCTTTCTTTTTCAGATAGGGATGTAATTGAGTCGAGTAATGAGTTCAACTACTAGCTTAAATATTTTGTGACCTTCAATCAAGCTGAATTTTATCCTTAATCTAGGCTCATTTTACCAAAGGTTTAAATAACTCAAATAACCATAACTGGAAGACCCGGTAAAAAATTGGATGGAAGTGGTAAATGAAGTTATGCTTGTGGTTAACACTCAATTTCAATGACTTCAGTAATCACTTACACCAGTCCTATATATACCTTGTCTAAGTTTGCCTTTAAGTGAGTTTTTACTCCCTTTGTAAAATATGCTTATCCCAGCTTATATTGAAAACTTGTATAAATTATATTTTATATTTTATATATGAAAAGTTTTGAAATTTTTAGATTTATTCTGGAATGTTGTGTTGGATGAGTGGTAAGACTAGACGGGATAGGATTAGGAATGACACCATTAGAGAGAGAGTTGGGGTAGCACCTGCGGTAGAAAAGATGGTAGAAAATAAGCTTAGGTGGTTTGGGCATGTAGAGAGAAGACTTGTAGATGCTATAGTAGTATGAAGAGTATATCGGATGGAGGAGAGTCATCTCAAAAAGATAGAGGAAGACCTAGAAAAACTGTAAGAGAAGCTATTAGGAAAGATTTAGAGGTTAATGAGTTCGATCCAAACATGGTTTATGATAACATTATGGCATAATTTTATCCATGTAGCCGATCTCACTTAGTGGGATAAGGCTTGGTTGTTGTTGTTTGTTGTATTCTGGAATGTTTAAAATATATAACATAAATATAAATAAACTTAAATTACTTAAGTTTTTTATGAAATAATTTAGTTTTTTGTGGGGCAAGGTTGATGGCAACAATATCTGCGCATTCAAATGAATAGTAATGCTAACAAGTAACGACACTATTATTCAGACATGTTCCGCATTTGCTAAGTAATATATATTTTTTAGAGAATCCTAAATTATGGGGCTGTGCCCAAATTGCAGTTTCGAAAGAAAGCATTCAAAATTGTGTGTTAGGTAGCATCTTTCTTTTATTGAATGAAAACTCCATGCATGTTAATTACTTGGTACATTTTCACCCACTGTATGTAGTTTTATGTTGTTCAGGAATTGGATTTATACATGGTTTCAAGGTTCTTAAACTGACTACAATTTCTTATATCTTCACTTGAAATCTTAACTTGGTTTTGTGTCTTTTGCACATATATGTTACTTTGGATATTAAATCTTCCATTGCTGCAAACTCTGTTTATGTACTATTATTGTAGTGTGTTGACCTTATTATTTTTCAGAATTTAATAACTATACATTGATCGTGCAAATAAGTATTACACCCAATCAAATTTAACCACCTCATCATAGTGCAAACTAAATTTAAGCACATCATGATGTGATAAGATGACGAAACATGATTAGACATGTTTTCAAAACTTGTTTATACTGTCAATGAATAGTTTATTAAGCTCTTATTTAGAGTATAGCTTTTCAATAAAGGATTTGCATCGATGCAAATTGAGCTTCAAGCAAGATTAGACATGTGATTGCGTCTGATATTACTGTTTGTTTGTGCAGTGTGAAACAAATGATGGGTGATGCACCACACACTCAACTTGATGCTGATTTAGCTGGAGGGATGGGAATGCCAGATAATGGGCCAAAGTTAATGTCTATGTAACTTTCATTTTCAGTGGTTGAGAGATTATAGTAGAAACTGGTGTTATGTTATGTTTGTTAGCACTACCTTATTACGAGATAAGCAATATTTTGTTATTATTTCAATTCCAATATAATCTATCTTTTTCTTAATTCCTTCCTAATTGACCTCTTAGATAATCAGTTAACACAAGTAAACTTTAAAGACTGACAGAAGCTGGAAAAGGGCCCATTTAATGAGTTAACAGTTTAACACATTATAAATGTTGATTATAATGACATTGACAAAAAAAACTTACTAGTATTAAACGTGTTTAAAAAATGCAACAAAGGCATGCAAGTGTTCCAACTGTTTTTGGCGACCTATTCCAAATTTATATGGGTAAACAGAATATAATTCCTTCAAATATAAATGAAGATTGCTTTTCTGAGAAACAAAAGTTCACAATGACACATTAAAATTACCTAAAAGCTCTCAACGGCAGTTAACTACCCCTGGTACCAGCGGCAGTTAACTGCCATTCACACCAGTAAACAGAACCGGTGCAGTCTGCAATGGTTTTTTCAGCCTGTTTTTACCTGTAATTTCAAACGGCAATTCCGCATGAAATCAAACCGAAACAACATCCAGCAATCTCAAAGATCAAATTTTATAGTTTATCAATTATTCGATAACATTACACAAAACCGATAATGCGTTAACGTTTCACAATTGTTCGAAATTCGTCAAATTTTGCACATTATGCAACACATTACACGTAAAGTACATGAATTTATAATAAATGTGAAACTCAAATATATTGATATATATAATTCATTAAAGGTTAGTTACATATTTTCCAAAAAAATTGGTCATTACATTATATATCCCAAAAAAAGGTGTCGGCGCATATCGACCAAAAAACAGATGAACACCAACCAAAAAGTGTTATCTTTCACCTTATGATATTAAATCATCTAAATGTTCCAAAAAATCTTCAAAGTCTTCGTTTGCTTTAACCGGAGTGTCATTCAACAAAATAGGATTGTCTTGATTTGTTGGTTTTTTTGGTGGAACCAGTCTCTCTCGTAGCTCAATCTCCATAAGTGTTCGGAAACAATCGTGTTGATCCAAAAATTCATCCTCCCATGTTGCCGCCTCGATGTTCCTGTGATTTCTCCACTCCGTGGATGATGGAGGTAGTGGGAAACCATCTTTCAACGAAAGAAGGACAGAATGATTTGAGATTAGACCAAGGAAAATCATGTTGCTTTTCGGGTTAACCGGAGGCCTACCTCTAAGTGGGAAAAAAGTCTCTGAGACTACAATATCAAGGGTGGTCATCTCTAACACCGACCTATTGTAACAAGATGCAACGATGTGTCGCAAATCCGGCAATGTCAACCATTTGTCGGGAGGTGCAAAACTACTAGCATTTTTGGGAGGATGCAATCCATCCAAGATGTAGTTGTAACGGCGCTCGATCGCATATATCTCGATGTATTTGTTCCTATGCTCTTTCAACTCTTTAATAAGTGCTCTTCGTACCATAACATGACTTTCTTCCGTCAAACCCACGGATTCGGCTATAGCCATAAACTCACAATGTCCATCGCCAATAACATCCACAATCCCCTCAATGTATGGTCTCATGAATTTTGGCATGTAATACATAGGACTCGATGGATCATAATTTCTTGAAACCAAACTAGGCTTAGGAACCGGAACCGGAGAAATGTCAATGCGAGCACCTTTTCTTTTAGGTTGTGAAGATTTTTTTCGTGGTGAAGATTGACTTTTCGGATGTTGAGAATCAATAGTCTCCCACGAAGATGGGATCCTACATGTCGTTTTTGGTGTAGTTTTTAGTTTTTGGGAGCTCCTTTGGTTGGCACATTTCTTGGAGGTGGTGACAACATTGTGGTCTCCGAAAACGCTAACAACTGCAAACCCTCTTTAATTTCTAGTTTCATTTGGAACGGGACTCTTTCGAGACGTTCTTGGATACCACGCCACTCCTCCGCGACCGAAAACAAATCTTCATTACTTTCTTCTTCACCCATATCACTATTTGGTCCAAGAAGTTTAAGCAACATTTGATAATCCCAAGTAAAGTTATCCTCCTTCTTCGACGTCATAAATGAAAAACCAACCGAATATGTCAAATAGGTTGAGGTGACTCCAACTATTTCAAACAATGGCATCCTATACAAGTTGGTTTTGTACGTGGAATCCATTATCAAAACAGTCAGAAAATTGTTAAACAACTTTACCGATGTTGGATGAGTCCAAAATATGTCTTGAACAGTTTGACGTTCCTTTTTTTCTCTTACGTAATAAACATATCCATTTTCTTTCAACTTTGAGATTAGAAATTGCATCTCCGTCAAATCACCCCTTTTTGCCTTTTTGAATTTATGACGTTCATTGTAGACTTGTTTGATATTTGTCATGGACTCTTTCCTTTTCTTCTTCAAATTTGTCAAAATATTTTTTGGTTTCACCGAACAATTGGTCAAGTCATGTACAATCTTCTTGTCGTTCTCCATTAATCTTCCGGCAAGAAGGTGCCCTGCTACGTACGGCACCATCTCATTGTCTTCCCTGACGACATATCCACGCACCTTGAACAAACACCCACATTTTCTTGATCTCGTTGATTCATGCTTCACTTTTCTATTTGGTACTTTGTGCTCGCTGCTCCGTTCACAAACCAACTCCAACATAGCATTTCTACCTTCACAAGATCTTCAAATGATAACCGTAAATCCAGCCCTATTTGCTTGTCGACGAACCCAACCGAGCAATTCGTCTTTATCTTTCCATGTATCTCGGGTCGGAGAAAAATGAGTCGTGTCCACTTCATTGTCACGAAGTTTCCACACATCGGAATTGACGCTTGAAGCCTTAACTTTAACGGATGCTTCAACTTTCACGGAAGCTTCGGCCTTAATGGGAGCTTCAACCTTAATGGAATCGACAACACTAGGTTTTTGATCACCCGCATTCTCAACCTCATCTATAAATAAACAACATATAAT
>Ga0315915_1002000_pt1 | contig 25301 bp, 19 predicted proteins | sample MpolbnodulesMG_FD_207738 | JGI IMG/M metagenome (GOLD analysis project Ga0315915, IMG submission 207738) | Medicago polymorpha root nodule microbial communities from Los Angeles, California, United States - branched nodules | ecosystem: Host-associated > Plants > Roots > Nodule | place: USA...
TGTGGTTTTTCTCACCTTCAAAATCTTATTGAGTCCTAAAATTTTTCTGTAACGTGATCTCCTTATCGACGTTTCTGTCGAACCTAGTTAGGAGTCAGTATTTTCCAACCAAAAATGTCAATGGTATACCTTCAGAGTAATCAAAGCTTTCCATCTCTCTGTTATTAGAAGATTCGAAAGGCAACTCTCCAAGTAACTTGGTTCTGATACCACTTGTCACGGCCTTAGCACACCCCGCTTTCTAACGCAACCATGCCCTCTGCTCCTCTTTCTTTATATATAAAACTATTCTTCAAATCAATAATTGAACATTTATTTTTCTACAAGAGACTGAACACTATAGATCAACTTTTTATATTCAAAAAAGTCATGTTACCGATTCTTTCAACGTTAAGTTGATATTTATTATTTGGTTTAATTACTCTCTCCATTCCTAATTATAGATGCTTTGGAGTTGCAGTAAGATTGCAAGTATGCCAACTATTTCCTTTTTGTTTTCACGACGCTGCTCTTTTCAAATTTTGTACTGTCCAGGGTGACACTCTTAAGATGAAACATACATGAAATGGCAAAGGTGGATCTAATAGATGACTAAGTGAACAACTATATAAATGAAAGAAGAAAAACAATTGACATAAGTCCATTAGGAATATTAAAAGGAGTATTTGTTTTGAATGGGAATGAACAGACAGAAGAATGGCCACACATTGAAGAAAATTTAGTCTGATGACATACGTTTTGGTACAACATTTGAACTTGTTACTCAAGGCATATTCTTATTTTGATGCTATATTTTATTTCATAATTTGTCTTTTTTATTCCGCAGAACCAACAACTAGTGCTAAAGATTTGGTTCTTTGTGGTGATTGTTTTGCAACGCTAGAGGGCGTTTAAATGATTCTAATTATGCATTTTAGAGAGGTGTTGGAGGATGAACATCAAGTGAAGAGTTTTCTTCAACATGTGTTTTAACAATATTTTTTTTATAAGCTTGGTAACACGATATCCAAACACGAGCTTATCTATCTATTATGTTCTTACAAACAGCTTGGTAACGTTGATGTTGTTAATGGAACATTCGGTTTAGTTTAATATGCAGTGAAGTCAATAGTTTAGTTAATGTAAATTCCAAAACCTGCCTGCAGTAATAATAATTTAACATATAGTTCAATTACTAACAGCTGTCAGCTGGTGAATTTTCCTTAGTTACACTATGCATCAATGACCATATGCTGGCTAAGAGACCAAGAATTTGTCTTCTACAATCTAATTCAATTTTTTTTACTGAACATTTTTCCATTAGGATCCACAAAATTCCAACATTATTAAACCCACACCTTAAGGCTACAGTTTTTGCAGGCTCTCTAGTTTTTCCTTTAAGATCTGTCTCTTTCAATATGCAATAGTTTTTTGCAGCTTATTTGAATTACAATACAACTTTTTTCATAGTAGTTGTAGCCTCGACAAAACCAAAGACTAAAAAAACATCATTTACTACTTTGGCATATATATATAGTGACAAACTACAATAAAACAATTCACCACCTACTTCATTATTAAGGTTATAGTTTCTCATACAAACAAGACTCACTAAATCTTTTTCTCTCCCTCTTAATTTCTCATCAAGAGGGAAAAAAAGAAAACTAAACCATGAAGAGGAGGCTCCAAAAGGTTTGCACTTCTCTCAAAGAGCAAAGTTGTATAAGCTATGCAAAGATTGCTTCAGCTGCAGGTTTTTCTGATATGAATCTCATCATCATAAAAGCAACATCACCTGATGATTTACCAGTTCATGAAAAATACATACAACACCTCTTGAAACTTTTCTCATTATCTCCATCTTCATGTCATTCCTTCGCAATCAACTTCACTCGTCGATTCGGAACTACTCGCAGTTGGAGGGTAGCACTCAAGTCATTGATTCTTCTCCACCGTTTACTTCGCTCCGTTCAAGGAAACTCTCCTTTATGGACCGAACTATTATGGACCCGTTCCAATGGTTTGATCTCTCTCTACCCTTGTCATTTCAAGGATACTACTTCTTCATCAACATGTTCCATTTCCTACACCAAATTTGTAACTTCTTATGCACAGTTACTTGATGAAGCTCTTAACTGTGTTGCCTTGGATAACACGAAACTTGAAAACCAACAACACTTAGAAGAAAAAAATGAAACTTTTCAAGAGAAGATGAAAGAAATGGGTGAGACACTTGAAATCTTGCCACAGTTGCAGAGTATAATTGATAGGGTGATAGATTGTTATCCTATAGGAGTTGCAACAAAAAGTTTCATTGTTCAGTCTGCAATGAAACACATAATTCGTGACAGTTTCATTTGTTACACAATGTTCAGAAGAGAAATTGTTGCTGTTTTGGAGAATCTTTTTGAAATGTCTTATAGGAACAGCATAGCTGCTTTTAATATATACAAGAAAGCATCAGTGCAAACAAATAAGCTTTGTGAGTTCTATGAATGGTGTAAAGCAAAAGGCTTGTGTGGTTACTATGAATATCCTTTGTTAGAACCAATTCCACATATACAAATCAAAGCTTTGGAAAGTTTTTTAAGTGGTATGTGGCAGTTGACAGAGTCGTGTTCATCATCGTTGTCTGATCAGGAATCTAGTTCTGTTTTTACCGAAGAAGATGGAAGACAACAACAACAACAACAAATGATCAAAGGTAATGAAGTGGAGAAGCCTTTGATTGATCTAGAAGGAGAATATGATGATGTTAGTTGGGAGACGGTGTTGGAATCTTCTGTTAGTTTTTGCCATAGTTATGATCAGATTCATAGTGACTTGATCAATTCTAATGAATATCAACAAGGATTAATGGACAATGATCATAGCTTTGATGGCATGTGGGAAATTTCAACATACAAATCTGCTGCTTATAATCCTTTCTCTCGGCAAAGTTATGAATCCAGTTACAATGGGAGATTTGATCACAACCCTTTGTATCCCTGGGGTCTATAATGGAATTCACATAGTTCCATTTATTGTATTCTTTGGATTTCGTTGTTTTTTTTTATTATTTCATTTGTTGTTTCACCTAGTTCTTCCGGCATCAAATTCTAAGTGTCGAATTTTGTTTTGATATTTCTAAGTGTGGAATTTTACCACAGGAAGAAATTATAAGCAAGCGACTCAGAAAATTCATTGTGAACATAGAATGATTAAATTGTTACTAAAAAATAGAATAAATAAAACGACTGTTGACATTTCTTCTATTTTGCTACAAATTTTAGAAGCTGGTAATGTGTTGATGAAAGTTTATAGTGAAATGTATACTTGATTAAATAAAAGGAAAAGGGGTCTCTTAAAAAAAAAAAAAGGGTAAATCATTATTAAATGAGCTCAAACCTCCCTGCAAACTATTGGGACAGCACTTGGGATTGGGTGACACAAATGTCATGTCACAATGATCAGCCACAATATGACAAGGTAAGTGGATTTCTTCTCTCATTTACAATAATTTTTCATTTTGTTGTTTTTTTAAATAAAGGATGACACATGGTACATTGGTTGGTCAATGTTATATAACATTGACACCACAATGTCATCAAAGTGTTGTTCAAACTATTGTGGATGTCAATTTTGTTATATTAATTAATAAAGCGTTAAATAAATTTTTTCATCCCTACAAAATTATCAAATTTCATTTTCCCTCCCCATCAAACAAAATGACATAAATTTAATTTTTTTTAACTTGAGATGAACTAAAAACAAAATTTTAAAAGTTATAACGTTATAAACACATCTGTAAAAAAATACATATTAACTAGAAAAAACTAAAATTGTGTGCAGAAAAATTTCAGAGGTAAATATGCTTTTTTTAATGGAGACGAAAAAATGAAATTAGAAATTTTTTAAGGACAACAAATTTATTAAACCCATTAATAAATGCATGTCAGCCATAAATGTATACATTTTAATTGAGCTTATTCTTCAAATATTAATCGATTAATCTGAAACTTGGTTTCATTATTCTGAGATGTAATAATTCAAAGATTCAGGCATTCATACCGGAAGGCATAGACTTCCAACTTTTCATGTAAGAACAGCTAAACAATTACACTAAGTTTACAAAAATTGGTGTTCCTAAGTAGGACTAATCCTGTAAATGAAGGTTCCATGAATTAATCACATTCTCAAACAGTACATTTGAACCCTGGCTACCCGAAATATACAACACTATATACAAGTGTAGATCTCAATTCATATTTTCTTTGCACCCACTATAGTGGGGAAAAAACAAATAATTTAGACAATTTAAAGTAGATTGGTACAAGGTAGCAGGTAACAGTGATGTGACCCTAGCAACTCCATGAAATGTTATACTTCTGAATCAGCCGTTGATGATTTACTTCCGATGCCTTCTCTTTTGATCAGCTCTTTGTCTCTTCTCATCATCCCATTCACGGTCATACAAGCTAACAATAATCAATTAAGGACACAGCAGGGCATCATTATTAATGGAAACTTCACATCAATTAAATCCAATAAAAAAACATGTGTTTAAACTTTAGTAACATGTCTGTTCAAGGAATTTAAATTAACTCTCTTTTTAATCGCCAAAAAATAAAACTTAACTATCCTTTTGGTGGTTGTCAAAAAAAAAAAAATCCTTTTGGTGAAGAAAATGCATGCAATACAGACACACATAGTATCATACCACATCATTCATCTTTAAGCAATTCATTTATCAAGGACGCCAATCACAGTTTTTCCCATGCATGATGTAACAGAAAGGAAAAAAAAAAGTATCTAGATAAAAAGTGGACTTGTGAATAAAGCATGCATGCATATCAACCTAAGTATTTCACAATTCAGGATACGGATCTGATTCACGACGATTCATCTTGCTGGCTACCTCTTTACCATGAATCCTAAGACTCGGTTCATCTATGTAACTGGCATGCTGAATCATTGGCCCCTTTCTGTCTCTTCCATCATACGCTTGTGACATACCAATACCGGAGAGAGGAGGCGCAACTGGTGAGTACTCCCCAGGCTCCATAGTTGGTAGATGCTCCCTCTTAAGTTTACGCCTCTTGGATGCAGCTATTTCCTCTTCTTTTAGAATGCTTGCTTTCTCTCTTTCCCTCTCTTCCACCTGCAGAAAAGAAAAACAGCTGTATCAAATGTCCATTCTATTAGAACATCAGAAGATGTTAATGAGTGTTGAGAAGCAAACCTTAAAAAACAAAAATTGAGTGTTGAGAAACACAACTGTGCAAAACCAACAAAAACCAAACCTAAGTTCTATAAGACAATGCATACGTATGTCAAAGTATACTAGTATAAATCAGAGATAATCAAAACCAGGAAGCAACCTTAGCTCAACCTGTACAGCAAATAACTCCAGTTGAAACTCTAACCATAGAACCCCTATAATGTCTTAAACTGTAACATTATGCTAAAGTATTTCCCACATTTGTTGCATTTTAACATTGAAGTAATTGTCAATGTTACCCATCAGCTTCAAAAACAATTAGTTCCATAGAAACCCATGCTCAGTAAATGCCTGCCACTCTTTTACTTGGTATCAAATTTTGGTCACCGAAGACACTTGTCACAATTTTTCATGTTAATCCATGTTTAATAAGTAGTACAAAGAAATAAGCATGCTGTATTTTGGTCTTTAACTACTAAGGAATTTTTTTTATAAAAAAAAAACTAGTTTAGTGAATAGACAAAGAGACATATTGAGCCTCTAACAAATCCATTATGACTAATGATTTTTTAAGCACATATCCATAGGACTATGCTACATGTATAATACTCAATTATGTACTCTCAGAATTTGGATCTTAACAGGCATAATATTGGTTCATACCTTCATTTCTTCACGCTTCCGATCACGAAAATCATCTTCTTTTCTACGTTTGGGATCATCCTGCAAAATCACAGTCTCTTCAGACCGTCTCAGTTCTTTTTCTTCATGCCTTGGAGAAAGTCTTTGAGAATGCCTTGTAGCTCCATACCTCCTATCAGCATCTTCATCACGCCTACCGGCCCCAAGAGATTGAGGAACCATATTAGGAGGTAAAGGGGGTGGCGGAGGCAAGCTTTGTCCATGGAAGCGGCCCTCAGCATGAGATTTTTCTATTGTTGCATCACTGTATCGTAATTTATTTCGATCATCCTTACTTCGGTCATCCTTAGCCTTGTCAGAGAGTCTATTGAAACTCCTCTCACTACCCCTTTCTTGCACTCTCTCCACAGATCGTTCTCTTCCGTATCTTTCTATCGACCTGTCCCTGGGTTTTTCTACAACAAAGTCGTCACCACGAGACTTGTCCAGACGATCTAATCTTTCCCTGTGTTCCCTTTCATATCTTTCATTGCCTTTTTCTTTTGGCCTTTCCAATGTTTTATCACCTGCTCTGTATAGACCAAGTTCATCTGGTCCCACTTTGTCATCAGCCAATCGAGGATCCATCAGCTTCTCTCTTTCAGAGAATCGAACTTCACCTTCTAAATCTCTTAGATCTATATCCCCTTTCCGTCGTTTACCTAGTCTGTCTAGCTCATCAACAGAACCAGCTCGCTTCTGAATTTTATCGCTAGACTTTGAGGTAGCTGTGTTTTCATTCCTAGGAGAATGAACTACACGAGAAGAGGATCCTCTTGTGAAGTCAGCAATATCATTTCCATCATCCTTCACCATAGAAGATTTGGAAGCTCCAACCTCTGCCTTTGATTCGTTACCAGAACCATCAAATGCGGTTGTGGCCGCTGGAGCCAAACCTTTTGCAGAACCTGAAACGCTGTTACCATTAGCACTGACTGAAGAAGAGATGTTCGTTCCTGTGTGTCTTCCATCTGATGCATGGGTCTGAAGATCCTTGTCACTGCTTGAGGAACCAGAAGTTCTGGTAACAGTTTTTCCAGATCTACCATCTTCTTTCAAAGGATCTTGTTTCGATGGCTTCAAAAGTGAACCAGTAGCCACTGAACGTTGTTTCACAGAGGTTCTTGACTGAAAACAGAAGAACCAAATCAATATGGATAAACATAAAAGGAACAAAAAGGAAAACAGGACAAACAGGAATTTTAGCAGGGAGGGAATAAACACTCCAAAGCAAGTATGCACTAGAAATAGTGTCATCCTTGCCAGGAAGGTGTCCAATATGAATGAAACAACAATTACAAAAAAAAATATCAGTTAAGCAATGCGCACAGCTGCATCAAGGGAATAGGTTTTTGTAAATAAATTTACCATTGAAATTGGCATTGTGACGCCACATATAATGAAACATACTATAATTGCTTGAAACAATTGGATTTAGAAATTGCTTGAGATGTTTTGCCAAATTCTTTTGAGACACAAACTTGGGTCTAAGATATAAATTTATTAGTTTTTAATGATTATTATGAACTGTAAATTACAGAATAAGTTATTCAACTCTTCTCTTATCAATACAGCTGGTAGTGGAACTTCTTCCTCCAGATAACATGTATTCACCCAGTCTCCTTTCCCTCTACTAAAGAGGTAAGCTGAGGCAATTAGCAGCTAGTCAACAATGTGACAAGTGACGCAAAATGGATTACAGACAAGCCCATCATACAAATGGAAAATGCTAGCTCAAAATAACAAAGATGATTAAATGCTACCTCAACATTTCTAGTAATGTGTTCATCCGGTGCCCTACTTGTGGATTCTTCCACTTGCTTTGGGTTTTCCGCAGATTTTAATGCCCCAGATTGTCCAGCAGGTGAGGCTAGAGATGATTGAGCATCCACTCCATTCACCATTGAGCTACCCTTGAGTTTTACGTGGCCAGAATCAAATTTTGTCACTGTAATGCTTTCAGTTCTTTCTGACTTCCCATCTGCAGTTTTTGTTCTTACTGTCTGGTCTTTGACTGTGTTTCCAGAGTCCAGATGTTTCCCACTGGCAGATTCAGTTTGAGAAACATGAAGACCTATCCCACTTTGGACAGCAGCAGAATTTCCTGCTGCAGATTTAGTCATAGATGGTGCAGGCTTCAATTCAAGATAACCCATACCAAATTCTTCATCGGTAACCCAGGAAGGCTGCATACTGAAAGAGATTAGTGTACTAAAACAGACAACAAATAAGCTTGTAATAAGATAACATCATACCTTCCTAGCAGCCAGTGCAGCTGCTACACCAGTTGCCAACACCTTAAGATCCTCTCTTTCATCACTTTTAATCTTAGCTACCTACATGGAAGATGAAATACTATAAATAAAAAATGCATCAGTATTCAAAACAACTAAGTTTAATTTAGGGATAACTTACCCGCTTTTCAAGGTTTATCCCACTCTTCCGTGTTACAGGAAAAACACTAGAAATTTTAGTCAACATTATAAGAGCATTTCTAATCTCCATGTACTCGCTAGATTCCAGACACTGAATTAGTAACCGTGTGATTCTTTGACTCCATTTCCAGTGTACCTGTCGGCAATAAATAAAGAATATGAAATTGGTTCATATACAGCATTATCTTATGTAAAGGTGGAAAGAACAAGGTAAGCCCCACAAAAATAATTGAGAAAAATCTGGACAACAGAGGCAAGGAAACAATTACGAGCAGCTGTAAACTAGCAAACAGATGAACTTGCCTTAATGAACTGTCCATATGTAACTCGCTGGCCGTTTGGATTTCTATAATAAACAGCAAATCCCGGCATGTTTCCACACTCACGTTCATAAATAGATTCATCACTCTGGAGATAATAAAAGGAAGAAACAAATATGAACGTAAATATTAGAATAACTGAACAATCCCTGAAAAGCTATAAAAAAAATTATAAAATGTAAACAAATTGTTACCTTCCAATGGTAAGCAATCTTCAAAGTCTCATAGAGAAACCTGCCAAGCCTGCCAACCTCAAATTCAGTGCAGCAGCATATCATTGGTTGAAGGGTCTTACAAATAAGAACATCAATGTGGTTGACTGTGTTAAAAAAAGGGGTTCCGAGGGAATGAAGTTTGTGTACAAACATAGCACAATAGACAGCATCTGGCATACTGAAAGTACAGCGTGGAAATATACAACGCTGAAGAAACTCCATGTTGATCTTCAAGGTATCAGGACAGGAACTTAACCATTTGTCTTTCTCATGAAAAAGCCGCCTGCTGACAGATATGACGTTTTCTTCATGTTTATGCAGTTCACTACTCAGACGATCAAGAGATTCTTGAATTCTTTCCTTTTCTTTCTTCCTCTTGGTGATTGCTGAGCTTGAATTGTCAGAAAGCTCCTCCAAAGATTTAAGATTAGCATGCAGCTTGGCTATTTCTGATTCATAACGGTTTTTTGGAACGTGCAGGTCATATAATGTAAGACCCCAAAATGTTGCATAAAGATCGGGAGACAGGCTATTCCATGTTTTTGGAGGCAACATGGTTTTAGCAGTATCAAGAAGATCTGACCAACTGCATGCAATAATAAAATAGTAAATACCAATCCCAAAAATAGCAGAAATAAACCTTTAATATCTCATTAACTATTGATTATATTGAATTGTTGACCGGAAAGATCAGGTTACAATCCCTTACATAGAGCAGTTTTACCTACACTCACAATTGAGTTAACCTTCACCCTAGTAACTGCCAGTGCCAGTTGAATAGAACTACCTTTAGCCACGTGGGCAGAACTGAAACTAACAGTTGAAGCTTCTAGAGCTCAGCAGAAGGTTCTAGAATCTTAGAATACAAACTGAGGCAGTAAAATACTTGTGATTGCCTAAATTCCTTATACATTCACACAGAATGGCATCTAAATCCACCATGCATATTGGAGAGTTCAACATGACAATACCCCATGAAAGTTATAAAAAATACAGGGTAAAAGTTTAGAATTATAACCTAATGGGATTTTTGTTGGAGCCAATATCTAGAACCATACTACCAGAATAATCTGCAGGGTCAGACTCAAAGTTCGTGGATGAATCACTTGCAGAATATTTATCTTCCATGGGCCAGCAAACATCGGGAGTCTTCTGAGACTTGAAAAGTCTCATAACAGGGCGATATATCAAGAAAGCAACCTGACCAGCAAAAAGGAATTAAAGGCAGGTTCGGGTAAAGAACCATATGCCGTAAAAGCTGAAACTCAAGGGAAAACCAGAACAGAAATATAGATGATGACATGAGGTAATGAAGTTTATCAGAAACGTAGAGACAGAAGGGAAACAAAAACCTCAGGGTCCAAGTGGTAAAGATGGATCAAGTCATCAAGTGAGGGAATAAGAATAGCATAATTTGATCCTGGTGTGACTGCACTGCCTAGAAAATCCACATATTGAAGGAGAGTTCCATGGCATCTATCAAACTGTTCACTGACCATCTTGATGTAGGGTGCATCTGCATTGACGAGAACCCTGCAAAAACATTAAATTTCAGAATAAAATATTAATCATCAGCTCTAACATTTTTAAGTTTAAGAGCTTACAGAGAACGATGCTGAGCAAGAAGAAGCAAGAGGGGGGTTGCCAACTTCGGTTCATCTTTCGGAAGTAATGCATCTCTTAGTCTGCTAGTTGACTTTATTAATGCCTGCATAATTATTAGATATCTTAGTGACTTACAAAGTCAATCTACAAGTCACATTATAAAACATAAAATTGGGTATAATTGCTCTGCAATTGAACTTCAAAGCAAGATATATCATTAACTAGAGGTTGAAAATTTTGAGTGTAAAAACAGAAACACCGAACACAATTCAAACAGGAGGCATCCTCTCTGCTTTCTATTCAGCATTCAGTGAAGTTATGAAAAAAGATCAACCATGAAATCGCTATCACAGTTCACATTGGTCCATTTTAAGCTCAATCAATTATGCAACTAACAAAAAGATGTTCATTGTATGCCTTCACTTGATTTTCCAAATCCAAATGCAAACAAGTGTTGTTTTTTTTTTTTTTTGAACAAGCAAACAGGTGTTTATTAACCAGTTAGATAAGTACAAAACAACTGGGCCAGTGTAAATTAAAACAGTGAACCACCACACCGACAAAACTGTCTCCCTTTCACCTAGATTAGAATTTCAATCTGTCGAAAGTGTCATTTCATTAATCTCTTGCTTTCCAAAACCTTTTAAGATTTACATTTTGTACCTTATTATTTCGGGTCATCCCAAAAGAAGTTGCTTGATATTTCAGAGTCTCACTCCCTGCCATAGCGTCCAGCTGTTCCTCGGTCAAGTTCTCTGTGTACTGAACATTTGCCATTTGTTGGATGAGCTCCTAAAAAACCAGCAAAAATATTCAATAACAGTATTTGGTATTTCATGAGTCATATCTCACACAATAGTATTCTTCATTAAAAAATCAACCAAGAAGAACCTGCAATAGAACAAGCTCAATTCCTTGTCCCCTTTTTAACTGGTTCACAAGATACTGGAAAAGGCCCCGCAATTCCATTGATGGGTACTTCTTACATCTATCATAAAAAGACGTTTTGTAATCATGAAAATGTTCAAAGAATATCACGCTCTTGAAATAATATACACAAACTCGTGAAAATGTTCAAAGAATATCATGCTCTTGAAATAATATACACAAACGTTATACACAATTCTGAACAAAAACAGGCAATGATGGAGACAAGATCAACCAACTCAAACTATTTATAACAAGTTGCACGGACATTGACCTTAATAAATAAAAAATGGACACTGAATCTTACAACAAAACCAGCAAGAAATTGCAAGCATGGTTTCATCAACTAGAAACAGGTTTTCTGGAGACCCTCTTAACTTGATATATAATAGATTAAAAAACAGGGCAGACCGGTGCATTAAAGCTCCCGCATACGCAGGGTCTGGGACGGGGTCCCAACATTTTTGGTGTATTGTACACAGCCTTACCCTGTCTTTTACACAAGAGGTTGTTTCCAGGACTTGACTCCGTGAACTTTCAGTCACGTGACAACAACTTTACCGTTGCGCCAAGGCTCCCCCTTTCTTGATATAGAATAGATTATATAAAAAAAAAATTGATATATAATAACTGCCACACATCCCAACAACTCTGCCCAAAGAATATGAAATCGGGTACCCAGCTGATAATTAATTTGCTCAACAATATAGCCAGTGGCACATTCTGTCAAGACATGCTGCATACTAGGTCCTACTTGCACATAAAACTTGAGGGTCAATGATTTCTTTTGCTATTTCGCATACTAGTTTCCATAATTATTTCTTATTGAGTGACTGCTGCTTGAATTCATTTATAATTAATATTTTCCATTCATTTAAATACTGATCTCTTACATTTCACAGTTAACGACTCTGTCTAAGTACATGGTTTCTCTTTAATAAATAACTCAAATAAGCATACATACTAAAAAGTAAAAACTGATATTCTTTATCTAAAAAAATTATTTATTTTTGTTTACTAAATCATGAAAGATAGATCATACCTTCCTCCAATTTCCTATTTTTACACAACATTATGCCATAACTTTATCAAGCAGATATTTTTTCATATCGTGTATTTTAGGAGTCACGTATGTATGTTAAAAGAAGCTTATTGATAATATAATTAAGGCCCTCTAAAGATGCGCCTAACCATTAAACATATACTTCAGTTCACAAGCCGGAATTTAGAAAGCTAATACAGATTATAACCACACTCCAACTCTATTTTATATTATTAAGCACTGAAAACTATATAAATCAAGAGAATGCTTCAGAGAAAAAGAGGGCGAGAGAGAAGAAAACCAAACCAAACTGTTCCAAGGCCCTATCCCTCCAAAGCAAAAACAAATTTCTAGCAGAATAATGGCCCCATAGTTGTTTAGGATTTACAAGTATGCTCAGCAAACATAATGCAGCAGCAAGCAAATCAATCTTCATTATCGAAGTATGTATACCCACGCAAGACCAGATATTACAAAATATGTTATGCTATCCATTTACCAGAACAAGGGAACTCAATCTCAATGTGCTATACAGCCAAAAAAATCATGAATTATCCTGTTGTAGTGAACTATTGTAGGTCAACCAGGTAAACTACTGTTAAGTCAAAGGAATTATGTATTGTCTGACTTCCTTGTATTTGAAGGCGGAACGTACTATCTAACAGTACTGCTCCTCCATTATGTCCATTTGCAGATTAATAGCTACAGAGAGTTAATGGTTTCTTTCATATTTCGCAGTCTCCATTCGCATCACAAGGTGAAAGTAATAACTAATGGAGTATTCGACTTGCAAGAATGCTACTACCAACTTAAGTTTCATCAGATGGATCCAAACCTGCAAATTATCAGCTCCACGCCAAGAACAAAGCATTCATGTTGAACAGTTGGGATTCCGCAATGGCTAATCATCATAAAGTAATAGCTCAAATTAAACAGTCCAGGTTCTTCCCTCTCTACAAGGCCAAAAGCTTAGGAATTTGGTCCCAAATTTTTTGAAACCCATGACCAATTAAGCAAAGACAAAATGTTTAACACGTGGTATATGGATCTGTCCCCCTCCTGAACGTACGTATCCCATAATAGCCGTTAAACTGTCATTTCATTATGGACATTAGAAATGACAGAGAAAACTGAGAACACGGCTATCATGCATACAATACAAATCATTCTTCACATTAAAATCACTCCATTCTTATATCTCTATTAGATGACTTCCAACATAGATCATTGAGAATCACAGATATCATGCATACAACACAGATGACTTCAAACTGATATTATTCCACTTTGTAAGCACTCATTCTTTTATCTCCAGTAACTAATTGTATCTGGTAACAGTACTGAGCTGCCAACCTATCGAAGAGACGTTAATAACCAACTTAACGAATAACTTCATTTAAATCAGATAATTCTCCAACTATCGTGGTAGAGTCCTATTGCAGCTGACAAGTCACTTGTACCTTAAGGGGCATATTAACTGTATAAATTGTCCTTAAGAAATTACAAGGACAATGGACTAATGGAAGTTTGAACTTTGTACTTTGAAAAGATAGCAAAGAAATGCCCACCCCTTCGACCAATAAATATCTGTTCCACAATATCTGTCACCAAATAACAGTAACTGCACATCAACTGGCAAGCAGAGTGGTTTGAATTGATGTGAATTGCCGGTCAGGGATACAAAATGCTGCTATAGCCAGCAATCCTGCATTTGCTAAGGTTGATCTGCAACCTGGAATTGGATACAAGGCACTCCGGATATATCTAAATTCTATAGGATGCCGTACATGTACAAAAATGACTAGGGAATGTTATTATCAAAGATACACATGATATGATTCCATAAAAAATAAGAATTTGCAAGAAATAGCTATAAAAGTCAAATATCATCCGAACAACATATAAAAGAAAAGCTGTTCCCATTGTGCTTTAATCAAAGAAGAAAACCCAATAATATTCATTCACATATCCCGATAATAAATTTCAAAAGGATTGTAGTTGCTTCATATAACTTAACCAAATGCACAGGATAACTTGTCAAGAAAACCAAATATAGTAGAAGTGCAAAGGAAACAACTATACATACAGGTGGCCCCAAAATGAAGCTAGAGATTGAAGCCAGTCTGACAAGTTAAGCCCGTCATCCTTCAACTTATCACGTCCTCCAAGTGCCAATCGCTCAATCACAACGTATTCCAATATATCATATTCAAGCTGTTATGACAAAAGAGTAAGGCTCCAAATCAAAAACAATCTACCAAAATTGAAAACAACTTCCAAAAGCAGAACATGGTTAATGTACAAAAGAAATAACGAATGGAAAAGTGCCACAGCATATATGAAAAGAAAAATGGTTGCGCTTCAAACTAATTAGAAGGCTTCCTTTCATCCATAGGTGGTTGTGTAAGCATAATTCAAGTTTCTTTACATCCTCCTTTATCACACATTCTTTTTCTTTTTCTTTTCCTGATTTGAATACGACGGAAGTGACTCAAAGGATTGAAAAATAAATAAGATCTTAGGTTGCACGTCTTTTATCGCTTATAGTGAGTTCAGATATTACGATATCTATAGTGGATGCAGTGAACAAGATAGCGAAAGGAAAACACAAAAATACAAACCTGAGTTAAATACTTGAACGCATCCACTACAGGAGTTATCATGTCTCTGTATGCCTCAATCTACATATCAAACAATATGAAAAAATTAACAAAACAGAGTGCACAACATCGTATAGGCCAAGGCCCTTGGACTTTGCAGAATAAAAGCTCTAGTAAATCAGCACCTGGTGAACAATTGTTCGAAGGACAGTCATAGGGTTGGCATGAGCTAATTTTGCAACCATCCGACCCAGCTGCTTCAAATTTTCCTTTGCCAGCCGTTTCAAAATACGTCTAGTGTCCAACTGTGTATAAAAATAAAGCAAAGAGAATAAACATAACGAAGAATCAGATGTGACATTAAGCACAGATAGTCCACTCGTATGTAGATCATCAAACCTTGGCAGTTTGTCTTGCAGCCAACAGCATAGGATAGCGATCGTCATCTTTTTCCCATTCACCATATAAATGATATCGTGCCTAGATAGGTAACACTCATCAACCAATCTTGTACATAACGGATAACAATATATCAGGTAAAAAGATAAACAACAAATGCAAAGGAAAACCTCATAAGGAAGAAGACTCATTAGTTCCCAAATTTCCTGGCCAACAGCTGGATTAGCAGGAACCAGCTGTAGAGAAGGTAGTAGACAAGCTCCTAAAGCATCCTCCACTCTTAGCCTTGCTTCCTTCAAATGTAGGTTAGGATTTCCAACATGAAATTGAGGATTCAAGGCACCGTCACCCTGACTTACAAGCTCAAGAGCAGAAAGGTAATAACCTCTCAACACCCTGCAAACCTACACATGTTTGAGGGAGAATAAGGCAGGAAGGAAAATCATGATCAGCATAAAATATACAAAGGAGACAAGTCACCAGGAATATTAAAACAACTTGATGCACCTTCTGTAACAGCATAGTATCTCGGTAGAGAAAAGGTCCAGTACAAGCAAGCATCTGAAAAAGTTCCTTTGGAAGATCTATGAAAGAATTGTGTCCTGAAGGGTTATCAACATCCATAGCATCAGTGCTGCCTCCAGTGGACAATCCAGAGTTTTGAAGATGTGCTTGACGAATAACATCATACGGGGAAGAAATTGACTTCTCAATAAGCCTGCATGAAGATCTCGATATTATTTAAAGCTATTGCTAAAAACAATCACTCAAACAAATAGTTGACCATAACAAAACTCAAAACCAATTGGCCCAAAAATATATGCTCTTAAATGCATGCACATGCTACAGAGTACAAACATACAGGCATAACTGAATGTTGGATGTGCACCTCCAATTTGGAAGGGCTTCTCGCAGTCTATTTAAAAAGATTTTGGAAGGAAATATTGGGGAAAAGTTTTGTGGAGGCATGCAGTTGGAGCAGTTATGTCTATTTGGTTGGAATATAGTGGAACATTTTAGAGCAGTGTAGCTACTGTTGCTGTATCGCCAAATGAATTTATATATATATACATACCGGCAAAGGCGCACAGATCAAATAATTCAAGAAACAAGTGTGGATAGTTCGGCTCTGTTTATTCTCAGGTTGCCTTCCAAAAAAGGGTAGCTTCATGTGACCCTTTTTTTTTAGGAATGTGACCCGTTTCTTAAAATTGTGTTCAATGGTTTTCCTTTTTTTTTTTTAAATGTGGAGAGAAACAGCCGATAAACAATAAAGTAATATACCCAATGCTATTCATTCCAAACAGCCATCCCCCTCCGCCTCCCGTACCTCCATTTTTTATTGCTCAACTCAGTCTGTCCCCCTCTCACAGCCTTATATCCTATGTTTGGCCATCATTCTCTATTTATCACTCTACTATAATATCTTCCCATGTGTTCCACAATTTCAGCTATTTTCTATTTTTTTAGTGCATAATAGGTTAAACTAAGAAGAAAAAGGATACTGATGTCACATAACTCCTCTGGCTTTGCTTCAGGATAAAATAGCTTTTATAGCTTTTAATGCCATTAAGTTTCTAATATGCAATGGCATTGGATTTCGATACCATCACTTCCATCTCAATGACCAAGTAGTCCAGAGGCCTTGCCACCCAAGTCACCAATGTTTTCGAATCATGACTGGCGCACAGACTACCACCCTAGTCTGGCACTAAGTCCAACTTCGTAGCTGGTCATGATCCAGATTGGGTGGTGACGAAGTTGGTATCAGAGCCTGGTTTTTTGTGGGGGTTCTTTGTGTCCTGGATTTCATACAGTTTTCAGTACAGTCTGACTCTATTTTATTGGCATGGTAGTTAGTCTAAGAAAAACATAGCTTTTGTTTTTGGAGGATGTCTTATTACCCACCCTCTTTATTTCTCTTATATTACTACAAACTCTGCTACAGATAAGTATACATCCTCATCAATATTATCATATACTTGTCTCCAAAAGAAAAACACATCAAAAATACATTCAGCAGACATGCATGTCCAAAATGCACCCAAATATAAGTTCTCAAAGCTGGTGTCTGCAGACAGAGAGATATCATACACAAGCCTTACCTAAACAAACTATCACATATTTGGATATGTTCCACTGGATTGAGTGATGAGAGGCGTTCAAACAGTACATGTGCATGATACCTGTTAAAACAAAAGGAAACGAACCCATGAAAATATACATATATGCATATTTAATAGAACTTGAGAGGAACCAAATCTTAAGAAAAAAAAATCATAAACCTTGAGATCCACATTTTATCTCAATAACATGGTTTTATGGAATTGAGATTCAAATCGTGGATTGAAAGACCTATTTCTAAATTCTTAATATAATCTTTGTTATGAATTGTAAGATAGATGATAAATAAAAGTATGTTATTTTTAAGTAAAAACATGTGAAATAGCACAAATTAAAGTTGATTTATCATATAAGAACCACAAAAGAATTCAAGATTCAAGTAAAAAATCCAATGACAGAAAAAAGTGGCTGCTATAGAAAGTTGACAAAATCAGGTTGTGATTCATATCCAAAATAGATACACATGAATTCGTATTGATTGGGTTCAATTTTGTGTTGAATTGGGAAACACGCACATCTATCGTAAGATACTGAAAACCATGCTCAATAACATATTCCACAACGCTGATTAAATCATCATGTGTAAAAACAATAACGCAAATGAAATCAAAGGCAAATGTCTCCACGAACAGCAAAAACAATTTTCCACTGTCAACATTGTTATTGTTAAGTAGCAAACAATCAATATACAAAAAGAGATTAATTTATATACACTGTCAGTATACAATTACAGATGCATCCAATGATGTCTTTACACATCATTTGATCAATTAAAAACACATGACTTTTCATACCTCGTTAATTGATGTGGCAACACATAATTGGATGAATGTGTAAAATTTTGGTACACTGACAGTATATAAATCAATCTCAAATAAAAATAGTTGAATATATTCGTTATTTTTTGACATGGTATCCAAAGCAGTTTCAACTTCAAACTGACATAGAAGGGGGAAGGCTATACATTTAGTTGAGACATCACAAAAGTTTGGCATCCAAACAATAAAAGCTAACAGCTTATAATAATAACTGTCTTCATAACCACATGCTACAAGTAGGTTTACAAATCAGCATACCAGTCATCCACAGAAAGGAAGCCAATAAGCAAGCCCAAAGTTTGATTGTTTTGAAGCTCGGATTTCCGCTCGTCAACTGCATCAGTTTCCATGGCTAAGGCGGCAAAGAGATCAATGGTGACATCCCCCGTTTTCTCCTCGTCCATTAGATCTTTTCCAGTAGCAGCAAGGTTGATTTTTCCAATTTTATTAGCCTGTAATTAAGATTGTTAATCTTCTCGATACCAGACAAGCGCCAAAACAAAATATGAAAGCAATGGAGGACAGGGTAGAATAAAACATTTATATGTTAATATTACACAAGATTAACACCAACACAAATAGGTCAAATATAAGGAGAATTAAGAACTGGGAGTTTACATATTCCAAAATACCCAACCCAGATTGTTTTGCAACATTCAGAAACAAGTCACAAACAAACTAAGGAAAGATTAATAATGCAAGGCATGAATGAGACCAAACACTTGGCTGGCCTCACATAGGTCATCAACAAGGAACCGTCAAAGCAAGCATCATGGCTAAGAAAGTCATAGACAGAAGGCCCTCAGAATATTTGTGACTGTAAAAGTTCAGGAACTTACAGCCATATATTAATATGACCCAAGGAAAATGGATCTCTTTTTTTAGTTCTAAAGCACAGGAAGAGATTGGACTGTTTTCTTGCAATTTAAAGACATGTAAACTCTTAATCACTCTTTTTCTCTTTGGCAAAATTTATGATTTTATGGCTAGATTCCTTTTTTTCATTTTAACAATAAAGCCTTATCCACCACTATCGCTATGAAGAATATCTTTTTTAACAATACAGCCTTATCCACCACTGTCGTTATGAAGAATAAAAAAACCAACAGCAATAAGTAAATAAATAAATTAACTTCCAGAGCATGAATACCTCATCAAGGCGCTTGGAAGAGAAAGTGCTATAATGCTCAAATGCTTCTACGTCCTTGGGGAGTAAATGAGCGTAACTGCAATCAAAATTATAGTTAAAAAAGTATCTCATAAATTGCACAAAGCACTTCCAGTCTACATGCCAGTTGCATTGCATTTACACGGTAATTATCAGAACATACATACAGACTACTTCGTTTTTGGCATGATTATATGGTGCAATCATTCTTCTATACATCATCAATTTCTTCTAGAATGTTTAAAACGTGACTCGCACAATAAGTATTAATCTTTACAAAAATGGTGTGTGTAAATCTCCTTAAATGCAACCATCACTTTGTATCACCCATAGAGCAAAAAATTGATTCAGTATTGAATTGTTCAGAGCTACGACTATATATTACGTAAGAAAGGTAAATATGATTCTTGAGCAGCACATGGGCACAACATCTTACATGCTATCAAGATCAATAAAATCTTGCTTCACCAACAGAGCTGCAAGTCTATAAAGCCCATATGGTACAGGATTACTGACTTCCATGCGCTGATAATATTGAAATTTAAATCCAAGAATCTGTGAAGCATGAGACTGCATAGAACAGAAAAATTTATGATATAAAAAACTGCCAGTTAAAAATTTCAAATTAAATATAAGAATGGCCTAGGCTTCAATTTTTACTACCTTGGGAAAAATAGGAATCAGCTCTATAAACACATCATTATCAGGCTGAAGTTCAAAACACTCAAGTACCTGATAAGAAACATCCGTCAGTAACCAGATATAACAAGAAATGATAATGCAGATAGGACCTGAATTTATGGGGGAAAAAGACGCGTGAAGAGTTCCAACTTACAATATCAAAAACACGGTTTGGATCCAAATCAAAATGGCCAATCAATGACTGCAAAAGTAAGCTAAACCAGAATTATGATCATTATTATTATAAAACAAAAACAGAAAATCAGAATAGTCATAATACTTAGAACCATTAAGACCTTAATAATGCCAATTGTTGATGTAGATCCTTTTTGAGTTGGCGCTTCAGAGTCCCGACAAAGAAGAGTGACCTATACAATTAGCCTAAATTTAATCTTATGTGGAAAGCATAAGGCACGGGAAAAGAAAGTATTATGACTATGTATGAATTCTAATTCTTACAACTCAGCCAAAATCTCCAACTTAAACAAATATTCAAGACTGACATGATGTTGTATTCAATCACGCAATATGTAAGAATTAGAACACCAAAAAGAACCATATTGTTGATTGAAAAGGCCCAGTAAAAATTTAAGGATATGATCTAATGTGATATCTATTAACCATGCTGCGATTATTCCTAAATCTACAAAAGAGTTTCATCGCAAAGCCCCCAAAATAGAAAACAAGCATTATAATTTAAGTCCCTTCACATAGAAACATAACTTCACTCCTTAATGCTCTTATATTATTTCCACATCAGTGTATTTTCACTGGACCGAGGTACAATAATAGATGGACCCATCCTAATGCTTGATGAATTGGATGTCATCCTGCCATTTAAACAGAGTTTCTAATATCAATATTTGTCTTCCGTGCATGATTACTTCAAGATAAATTATCTGCTCTTTCAGTCAAACATAGTTTTCTTGAATACTCTTGAGTTCATAAAGGTTATTTGCCTGTTCCTCATGTTGATCCACAACTCGACTCTCTCCAGAGTATTGGAGAAATGTCAAGAAGCAATTCTGCCATATACTCAAGCTATTTCAAAACCAAGATAGATCAGGTTTTGAAAAATAGGTTCCATTTTGGTTCGGAACTTCCAAACATGTGTCTCAGACCATGTAAAACCTGAAACCAATTAACTACCATCGTAGAAGAAAAATAGGTTCCATTTTGGTTCGGAACTTCCAAACATGTGTGTCTTGGACCATGTAAAACCTGAAACCAATTAACTACCATGGTAGAAGAGTATCTTTTAGTACCATGATAATATCGATAGTAACCTACAACATTGTTTTACTTTTCTTAAGATCTGAAACACTTCCTAATTAATTGAACTCAAAAAAGGAAGATACGATTTCTCTTATATGCACTGTGTTCAGTCAAAACCTCTATGGGTGCAAATGTAACAACCAAAATGTAATAATAATGCGTATAAAACATCCTAGAAAGTAAAAAAAAAAAAGTCAGGGAGAAAAGAAATTCTTATCATACCAGTTTGGCATAGCCCTCACTTTCTTCTCTGAGAAGGTTGAATTTCGTTTGCTGGTAAAGAAGTCGTGTATTAACTCTGACCTGAAGTCAACAGCACAAATGAATCAAATACATACAATAATGAAATTCCCATTCGAGCAGACATAGAGTCAAAGACAAAGCGAAGAGTGGAGAATCTAAATTCTAAATATTTGATTCTGAATCTGAATACAAGAGGTTTAGGGTATTTATAAGGTCAGTGTAACTTAACTGATTGAATTCAATTAGTTACACTTTGCAACTAACTTGTAAAGCAGAAATGGATTTTGTTATTTACTGATAAACAAACTAACATTAACCAACTACGAGTAAGAATGAAGTTTAAGATCAATAATGATATTTGTGACATATAACAGCGACTTTGCCATTTTTAAAAAAATTGTGACTTTGTCCTTTTCAAGAAAACTGCGACTTTGTAAGGTCCTTGTCATATAATTGTTTCCATAACATAACATAACATAAGCAACAAAGACCGGGTATGAATAAATCTTAAGATCAATAATGATGTGTGACGTATAATTATAACTTTGTATTTGTAGGATCATTGTCTTATAAAAAAAATCCAACTCAAAAGCAACAAAGACCAAGTATGAAAAAAACTTAAGAATAATAAAGATGTGTGTGACATATAATTGTAAGTTCGTTGTCATATAGTTTATTCCATTGCATGTGCGTGTCTACACAGGTGTATGGGCATTTCTTTTGGTGGAGGTTCGCAGGTAGCAACCCAGCATTTTACTCAGGACAAAACTCAATTTATTTCCTATTAACACAACACCTGTGAGTAATTTGGAGTAAGAGAAAAAGAAAGAAGCAGAAGCCCGTTACATTGTGGCACACATTTATAGATTATGTGCTCACCTCTTTTCCCTTTAACTCCTGAGCCTTAATTTTGATAAATTCAGCCTCCCCCAAAAATTCTTCCTGCAAATGCATAATATACCAATAAAATTCTATAAATGGATGAAACCTACTAATGCATAAAAGCTCAAGCCTTTGTAATATTGCTCAACAAACTAACTGGAAGACAAATGATGAGCTGTAATGCTTATAATTTGAAAATAAAGGAGACCAGAAAAGCTGACCTCGCAACGTTCTTGAAGTAGCCTAACTGGAACCAATTCAGATTCTACAAGCCATCTTGCCTACAAAATTAAAACTTTTAAGCAAAAAACAAATTGTAGAAAAACTTCGATGAATAAAAACCATAAATTTTATACAAAAGATGAATATCTACACAAAAACATTTGTATTGAATAAATCACAAAATCAAATACTGACCAGTTTAATGAGACGAGAACGAAACTCTCCTGACAATGTAAGCTGTAACAAAGGAGATGAGCAAGTAAATAGATTTGATGGACTTAGTACAAACAATATAGTTAATAAAACATAAACACTCAAAGTTACAAAAACATTCAATATCCCATTGCATGATTATAGGCCTGTGTGTGTGTTATGGTGTTTAAGAATATGGAATTTCCCAAAAAAGTACAACAACAACCAAGCCTTATCCCACTAAATGGGTCAGCTACATGGATCAAACGCCGTCATAATGTTCCATCATATATCATTCGCCTGTTTGAACAAATAGCTTATTTGCAGCTTATAGCACAAGCCCTTATCATGATTAGAACTTATGTATAAGCTATTTTTATAGCGAAAGATAAAACAATGTTACATTATTTTTTATATGCTATAAGTTGTTTTCCTGAGTTCTCCAAAACAGTCTCACAGAATTTATCCCAGTAGATAAGCTCAAATAAGCCAATCCAAACAAGCTCCATGTACCTATCCAACTCATTAATCTCTAGATCCTTCCTAATTGTTTCTCTTATAAATTTTCTATTGATTTGACTACTCGTCATCTGATCTACTCTCCTTACAACAAAATCTATGTGTCTTCTCTCTACATACACGTGCAAATCACCTAAGCCGAGTTTCTACAAACCACCTATGGTAAGTAATAACTATCATCAATCCTTTACTAAGTGGACAATTCAAAACAAAAGAAGAATGGGAAAAATAAATAGTACGAGCTAGAAAAAACGAGCTTATCAATAATAATCTAAAAAATTCAAAAGCATAAGTAACTCACATCTTGAGCCATTTGGCTAACTATATCCGCAAAATTTGAAGCAATTTTCTGAGGAGAAGCTTTATCCGAAAATACAACAGAATCTAACGCTACTTTACACTTGGGAAACGGTAATTCACCTCGAACCTAACAACAATCAATGATTGAAAACAATAATAAGAGCATGGAATTGAATTGAATTGATGAATCGGTGATTAATTAATGGAAAAAGAACGCACCATAGTCCAAGAGAGTTCATAGAGGAATCTGAGCAATGGAACGGGTTGGGAGAGTTTGAAAGAAGCGTTGTTGGAACTCTTCCATTCGCGAACACAGTCTTCAGTTATGAATACACACTGCACCGGTGGCACGGACATGATCGCAAACCCTAGAAAATAATTATTGAAGGTGAATTCGGGAAGAAAGGGTTTAAGAAGAAGAAGAGAATCGCATTCTCTTGTTATTATATCAAACCGGAATTCGATGGATTTAGGGTTTCAGGAGATTCTTCTGCACTGAATTTTAAAATAAATAAATTACACAACTATGAAATGAAAATCATTTTTTTACTAGATTAAATGAAATGTATATGATTGAATTGTTATATCATTTTTTTTTTTCTTTTCTTATAGATGATGTATCATTTTTTTTAGGATTAAATTTATATTTTGATATATATTTAATATTTTTTTAATTAAAAGAACAGCAAGATAGATCATAATTTATTTATTTTTTTAAAAAAAAGTGTACTAGATCATCACATAATGCTACAATTAACTTAATTCATTATTTTGGCCAAGTAGCCTAGTGGCTAGAGAAATTCACCTTAAACATGCATAAGTGGGGTGTCCAGAGTTCGAACCTCGGCCCCTGCACAAATTATACATTGTCCCTTCCCAAATGAGCTAAACTCATGGGGACAGTTCATTTTTAAAATTTATGAAAGAATGTCATTTTCATATAAATTTGAGATTGCATTGCGAAAATAATTCAAAGTTGATTGGGAAGACGTCTTTCAAAAGCAAGGAGATGGGTATCGGTTAAACCGGTTGCACAATCCATTCATATATTCGCTTGCGTTATTTTTTGTCCAGTGTAGGTAATACTCCTCTCCCTTCACGAACAACAATTACGTTCTTACTACTATTCTTCTTTTGGGTTCATCTTAACAAAACTCGATCAATTCATTGTTTTGTTTCATCCCAGTGTTGTGACATTTACCTATATTATTGTATTTTGCTTACACGGCCTAATAAACCCGAATTGAGGCACATTTTGAAATTTAAACGTTAACACCCCCTAATTTTGATGTTATCGGTTTTTCCAAAAATAAAAAAAACACCTTGACTAACCAAGAGAATGAGACGATGAATAGGTTGGTGGTGCTCGGTTGTGACCAAAGGATAACATGAGAAGAGAGTGGGGTGTTTCTCAAGTGGAACAAAAACACCTCTAAAATAACACTGACATCTTGTTCTTCTTTTTTTTTACTTT
>Ga0315915_1002002_pt1 | contig 25290 bp, 9 predicted proteins | sample MpolbnodulesMG_FD_207738 | JGI IMG/M metagenome (GOLD analysis project Ga0315915, IMG submission 207738) | Medicago polymorpha root nodule microbial communities from Los Angeles, California, United States - branched nodules | ecosystem: Host-associated > Plants > Roots > Nodule | place: USA...
CGTGTACGTAAGCCCTATTCAAGTTGAAGTTGTCGTTTGTAGCTTCTCATTCGCCACATATGTAACCGATGTGCTAGTCTTTGTTGGTGAATGCATATATGGCTAGTATTCAAGTCTTCAATCCTTGTCCGTCTATTAGTGGTGGTACCCTAAGATCTAGTCTACAAATGATCTATTTTTGTAACTAGAAATTTCATAAGAGAAGAAATATAATAGCATAGATTTTGTCCTCCCTAGATCACAGGTGTAGTTGCGGGTAGTTCATTTTTTCTTCAAGATTGGTTTGGTGTTAAGTGTACCACTTATGTAGCCCATGTGAAGCGAACAAACAAGGGATTGAGCTTCGCGTTCGCACGTTCGTTTTCTTGTTGGGCACAAGATCGAAAAGAATGTGTTGGATGGATGCCCGAGCATTGAGAAGGAAGGACACCTTTGAAGGTGAAAGGGCATAGGGAGATACCGTCTGCGATCCATTGGCTTTCACTGTGAAAGCAAACATATATTTTTTTGAAAAAAAAAACAACCAAACATATATTTAGATGTTGCCATAATACCAAATTAACTCTTATTTTTTAGGATTTTTAAGAATAAAAAACAAATTTGACCTATTTTATTAGAAAGTATATTTAATTTTGTTTTCGTACAATTTTCTATTTATTTCAGTTGAAAAGTGTAATTAGTCTGTCTGAAAAAGATAGATAGCAAATAAAATATATAAAGAATAATCATTTTAATAAAAGTATTGAATCCGTAAAAGAAAGTATATTGAAGAGGAAAAAGTGAAAATATGACAAATTGACAGTACTTTGTAGTTTTAACAACTTCCTTTCGGCATTAAAAACAGAGACTCGTACATCAACCTCAGTCCCACTTCCGTTTGAACCTGAAAGTGGTCCTTATAAATTTTCAAGTTTTCTTAAATTTAGAAATGGACTCTGTTAGTGATTAGTAGCAACTAACGGTAGAATCGTACATCACATAATGTGTATGTATTTATTAACTCATAGTGGCACCTCATGACATTTGATTTTCTTAGGAAGAAATTGAAAAACATTGGTTTTTTTAATACTCTTTTACCAATGTGTATTTATAGTCTTTTTAATTAGATTAGATTAGATTAGATTGAGCTGTAATTTTTTTTTTGTTTGAAAAGAGATTATATATATATTGCTTTTTTATACGAAGGAAAGGAAAAGAAACAAAACATAAGGACAAACAAAGCTTGAGAAAGAACAACACCTAAGGCATCGATTATTAAAAATGATTGAGGTGAGGAGGACAGTATGAGGTAGCCCCTATTTGGCAAGCAAATATGCACATTTGTTGTCTTCTTTAGGAGTATGATGAAAAACAATTGTCCAAATCGAAGCTGTGGAATATTACCAAATCTTCTTTACTAGAGGAGTATAAGGGTGAGGAGGAAAAATATCATTAGCCACCAAACTGATTATTTTACTCAATACATGAATGAGTGTTAGGAATAATATATTAAAATTAGTGTTGCCAATATATGTATTATACGGTTGTCGTGTAAATGATTTTGATATGTACTCATTAACGAATGAAAGAATATGATTTTCTTTTTATGAACAAAGGATGTGATATATATTTATATTTTATCCTTTCATTTATGTTCACGAAGAATATCAAAATCATTCATTCGATATCCTTCAATAACATCTAATCACATTTTGCCTTTTTCTTTCTTTTTTGTTTCATATATAATTCATTCTACTTGAGATACCAGCATACTTTAAATATTTATATATTTTCATCTAAAATTGAACCTTAATAACATGTTGCTTTTTTTCTCTCTTACATATCGATCACAAATGCATTTACATATCGATCATTCATTAAAAAGATTATCACCTTGACAGTGAGAGTTGTTTTAACAACCTTGCGACTTAATCAGCTCCTTATAACCGAGGGTAAGTTTGCTTCTTATCAATAACATGTCACACTATATTTACTATATGTTGAAAACATTTGAGTTATCGTTGTAGTAAATGAGAAATTTTTTTTTTTACTCGCACAGTGGGAAATCTAAATCAAAGAACTAAAATTCGGTCAAAAAAAAAAATCAAAGAACTAATTTTTTTTCCCTAAAAGAAAGATGGTTAACATTTTTTAGATTGAGGCTAACTTTTAAAAAACTATTTTAAGGAATAATTAAAATAAATGGTGCAAATTTATTTATTTTGTCTAAATATTTTATTTTCTTTGTGTTTCTTCCTTTGAAAACTTCTTTCTTTATGGTTAGGGATTCGGTGTGAAGTTGTTACATTTATTATGTGTAGCGTAGGTCCATGACAGGAGTGTTTGGTGGTCCAAATCCAAACAACTGCATGCTGTAGTGTACAATTTTAGTTACTTCGACGGTCAGTCACATGTCCATGCATTACATTATGGAAAATTTATTTTACCACTTAGAAGAGATTGAGATAAAGATGGGTATGTGATAGAGAGATAGAGGAAATGAGAGGCATGTTATATGTGTGTTGATTTTTGCAAGGGTGTTAAAAAATCAGCACGCTTACAATATTAATATAAAGGGTTATTAAAATTATTATCATTATTTCATAAATAAATTATTATTTTGTCAAAAAAAATTATCATTACATAAAGGGTTACTTGCTTTCTATCAAGTTTTGATTTATTTATCTATCTATATATGTATATGTGTGTGTAATATCCATTTTAATTTAATATCATTATTTCAATCCCATAATATTTATATTATCTTAGCTTATCTAAATTTTAGTTTCAATATAAGCTTTGAAATCTAAGTTGGAAAACTGTATAGTTAAAGGAAATTTGTATAGAAAAAAGTCCGACCAAAATTGGTACTAGTTACTTTTGATGTCTCTTTATATTACATATTTATATTTAAATTTGGACAGAAATTGTGTTGGCTAAAACTAATTCGTACATAACAATGTTTGACCAAAAATAGTAGTTATTATTGGCATAATTTTAAAACTCGGACCGACCAGTAATTAACAACTATGTTAAAAAAAGAAAACTGCCCCAAGCAGGAATCGAGCAGGAGCACAACTTGGCACACAAGTAACATGATCACATACCACTACAACATACAATCGTTTGTGATAGTATGTTAGTTGTTATTGATTATATATTATATATATATTTGGAAATACATAATGCTAAAACATCAATTACACTTACATTTGAATTCACTTCGTCAAAAAAAAAAACTTACTTTTGAATTCACATTTTATTTTGTTTATCTTGATTATATATATTGTAAAATTAACTCTTTCTAATTTATTATTTTCAAAATTATCATTATTTCTTTGACAAATCATAATACACACACAGATAATTGATTTAGGTGTTTGAGTAGATGATTATGTCATAGTAGATGGACTAGTGTTATGATTTTTTATATAGATCGAGTCATATGTTTAATACAAAGATAAAAACTTTATGGAGACCGAGTGATACACCCGAGTTATCCGATTCAATTTGATTCTTTCATTCGATTAGTGACCCAATGGTTCGACCAGTGACCCAGTGACCTACTAACCTTACCGAGTCGATGGCCGAACCGAATTTTAAAACTATGATCATTGGAGTCCTCTTTGTTCAATAATGTAGATTATTAGTATTATTGTTGAGAGTCACTTTAACTACAACACATGCATCATTAAAAGATGCACATTAAGCACTTGTGCTAGATACCTAGATCCATTAGCTATTAACACATTCCTATAAAAAATTAACTATTACCACAAGTTAAACTAAGAACCTCTTATTAAGATTACATTCATTGCAAGAGACTAATGGATCTAGCGCAAGTGTTCAATGTACATGATATATAACTATTGTAAAATTTAAACTGTGATATCGAGTTCCATTTTTATTGATTAAGAAATATCTATTTCACTAAAATCCAACATTAATATTGTATATTTATACGGTTTCGAACTTTTATACTTATTTTTTTCTCTACTTGAATTCTTTTTCTTACTCCTCGGATACGATGTCCAAACTCATTTGTATTCAATATTGAGATACAATGTCGATTTATGTGTGTCTAAATAACACAACCGATTAATTAAAGAGGTTGGCGTCTTACGAAGGAGAAAACACAAACTTAATACATTTACATTTGTAAATAAATAAATAAAGTAAAACCTCCCGAAAGTGTTAACGAAAAGGCCATTGAGTAGTGACACAATGACCATTTCAAAATGCCGGCAGCAGCTTCTAAAGCTCCTATTGTTACATTCTGCCCTTTGGCTCATTTCCACAATTCCTCATTAATGTCAATGAAATTCACAAATCACAACACATCACTAGATTTTTTTATTGCATGCAGTTGTATTGGCCATTTGGATACAATGGCTTTATGTGAACATTGACCTTCATTTTTTTTAATTATTATTATTATACTAATTAATTACTCTTTAGAGTTCAGTTTAAGTCATCTAATTTCATTCTACACTAACAGTAGTATAGACAAAATAACAGAGAGAGCCACTTCACTTCAAGTTCAAGAAAGAAGAGAATTAACTGTTAACTCAACAACACTGCAAAAAAGAAAATGAGTCTAAAACAATTCTGGTTCTGGACAGTACTCACTTTTCTGTTTCTGTTTTTTCTAAAGACCAATTCAGAATCAGAAAATGTCAGAAAAGCCCTTGTCAAATTCATGCATCAACTTGAACCACCTGATCAGAATTCCATGTTGGGTTGGAACCTCACATCAGATCCATGCACTCATAACTGGCACGGTGTAACTTGTTACGCAAACAACCAATACATTAAGACTATAGTTCTTGAAGAACTTAATTTCACAGGCGTTCTAGACGCAACTTCTCTTTGCATTGCTAACACTCTTCAATACCTCAGCCTCAACAACAATTACTTACACGGTTTTATATCGGAGGATATAAAAGACTGTAAGTTCTTGACACACTTGCTTCTTAGTGGTAACAAATTTTCTGGCAATCTTCCTGTTTCCATTCCTCAGCTACGTAACATGAAACGCCTTCATGTTTCGGAGAATCTCTTCACTGGAAACCTTCCAGATATGGTTAATGTTACAAGCTTGATATCTTTTTTAGCTCAAAACAACAACTTCACTGGTCAGATTCCTGATTTTGATTTCTCTAACTTTGAAGTTTTTAATGTCTCTAACAACAATTTACGCGGTCCTATTCCTGATGTTGGAGGTACGTTTAGTGCAGATAGCTTTTATGGTAATCCAAATTTATGTGGAAAACCAATTTCAAACTCGTCATGTCCGCCTCCACCACCACCTCCTCCTCCAATCATTATAAAAGACAAAAAGAAAAATCCATTTCTTGATGATTTGCCAATTTATTCAGGCTACATAGTTATTGGTTTAATTTTCATAACCTTCTTGATCTTCAAGTTGTTAAGAAAATGCATGTCCAAAAATAATGAAACAGGATTAGATCATGTTGAAAAGAAGGACATGTCACAAGACACTAGTGGAGGTGTTGTTATTGTTGGTGGTGAAAAGCTTAGTGAGATATTAAATTCAAATGGATCAAAGAACTGGTTTAATGGCCTTGGTGTTAAATCAGAGTATTCTATGACATCTATGGAAAGTGGAGTGACTACATCAGGTCTTGTTCTTCTTTCAAGTAGAAAGCTTAGGGGGTTGCAATTTGAGGATTTGTTAAGTGCTCCTGCTGAATTGATTAGGAGAGGAAAGCATGGAAGCCTATACAAGGTTATGTTAGATAATGGTGTCCTTTTGGCTGTTAAGAGGATCAAGGATTGGGGAATTTCAAAGCATGAATTTGAAAGAAGGATGAATTTGATAGCTCAAGTGAAGCATACTCTTGTAATGTCACCTGTTGCATACTATTGCTCTCAGCAAGAGAAACTTCTGGCGTATGAATATCTTCCTAATGGTAGCCTCTTCATGCTTCTCTATGGTAAGTTGCTAATGAATTATTAAGCTGTGTTTTATATAAGCTATAAGTTGTTTTTACAAGTTATGGACATGTTATAAGTTGTTTGCATAAGCTCTACCAAACACTTTATCAAGTGCTTATGTCATAAATAAGTTTATACAGTAAGCAATTAGTTTGTTAGCCTACAAGCACATGCCTGAATTGAAATTTAGACTCGGAATAAACGTAGCCAAATATTTGTACTCACCTTTAATTTCTTCAGGATCTCAAAGTGGACACACTCTTGATTGGAAGAGCAGACTAGATGTTGCTGCTAAGATAGCTGAAGCTTTGGCCTATATGCATGAGGAGCTTGGTGAGAGTGGAATAGCACATGGTAACTTAAAATCAAGTAACATTCTGTTTGACAAGAATATGAATCCACAAATAAGCGAATATGGCTTAATGGTGGCTGAAAATCAAGGAGTCATTTCTCATATAAGAAGCCGCAGAAACAAAAATATGTCTTCATCATCCACCTTCAGAGCTGATATATATTCCTTTGGTGTGATACTTCTCGAACTCCTGACAGGAAAAGTTGTTAAAAATGACGGATTTGATTTGGTTAAATGGGTGAATTCAGTCATCAGTGAGGAATGGACTGCAGAAGTTTTTGATAGGTCTCTAATCTCACAAGGTGCTTCTGAAGAGAGAATGGTGAACTTGTTGCAGGTGGCATTAAAATGCATCAATCCTTCTCCAAATGATAAGCTTAGTATGAGTCAAGTGGTACTCATCACAAATGCGTTGAAAGATGAAGACGAAAAATCTGTATCCTTTGATAGATGATCGAGATTTTAGTTATCATACCATATACTAGACAATAATAAAATTTTAGAAGATTGAATGTAATTTCAATTAGCAAGAGTGTCTCTTATACTAGGGAATGTAGAGGCTGGTAATACTATATTGTCCACAGCTTATCTATCATCACTGTCTGCATCCCTGCTATGGAATTTGTGTTTTTTAGTTCATAATTACATGCCTCACAAATTGAGACAAACTTGTTTTCAACTTAAACAATTGAATAACTGAAACAATCTTTGATTCAGGGTACCCATTATACAACATCTTTGGTACATTTGATTTTGGTTTTTGGAATGCTGACAACCGCTATACCATTTCAAATCAGAATAACGCCGCCATCAGTTGATGAATAAGTAGTCAACAATCTGGATTGGGAAAATGTTGTAAGCATAAGCTTAAACAGCTAAATCAACAACAACAAATTGAACTGGTTGATATTGTGTCAATTCCAACACTTTGAACAGTAGAGTCAATTCAAAAAGAGATCAAAACCAAGTATGTTATATTTAAAGGACAAGAAATATATGTTATAAACATACTATATTTTATTGTCTATACTATAGAGCCAAAAGGTTGGAACTAAATCTAATCAAAAGTAGTCTTTGTATGCTACAATCAATTTGACTCCCTAACAGATTGACACTCTAATCCAAAATAATTTATGCACGACGCACAAAATGCATGGAATCCTGTAATGTTTCAGCATACATCATGCAGCAAATTGAAACAGCAATTCAACTCGTATCTCAAAATTGAGATTGAATCCGTGGCTTAAGGGATAATTATTCTTTCACAAGTTGCTTACTATACAACAAACATAACATGCAGGTGGATTTTCATATTCATCATTGAAACAGGACAAGCAGGACTATTTCATAATAGACACAACTAAGAAGATAAAGTGTTGGTTACCATCAGGTTCTAACTCACATGTTTTATACTCCAAAAAGCTTTATGTCTGAGGCCTCAGTTTACAAAAATCGTACTCAAGGGCAAACGTTAGATTGAACAAAATTAAGAAAATAAGTGTAGCAACTAAAATAGCAGCTTGTAAAAATTAAGATCAGGACTTTTTCAGCAATAAGAATATTTAAGTTTGATTTTTATGTGAAAGTACAATTGAACAACCAAATAGAGAGAGAGAGTCTCTCTCTCTCTCTATATATATATATATATATATATATTACACACATATTACACACATACACTAGTTTTCGGCTTGTTATGTGTTTGTGTTGTATTCTTTGAAGCCTATTTTCTGGTTGTTTACTGTTCCAGGAATTTTGTGACTTCCTATCTCTTTGGATCAAGAGTTTCTTTAGAAGGGAAGCACAAAATAATGTCACGCCAAAAGGTGAATGTATTTTTTCAAACAGTGTTGATATGTGTGCGTAAGTGTGCAACAAAATTCCTGTTCTGTTTTCTGTTGTGTGTCAAACTAATGCCCCAATGCCAAACATTTATAGTGCATTATATGACCCTTCACATGAGAGAAAACACCCCTTTGACTTGAATCAATGTTATGGTTCATTAAGCACCCTTTTGCCAAAGGTTATGATCATACACACTTGAATCAATGCCAAGGTTCATTAAACACCTCTTTGCCAAAGGTTATAATCATATACACTTGAATCAATGCAAAGGTTCATTAAGCACCTATTTGCCAAAGGTTCCAATGTATATCAAAGACTCCCATGAAGAGTTACAACTTTTGGTTCTAAAGTGATTCCATTATTTTGGAAATCACCAACAGACTGGACAAAATTGAAGTAAGTATAGCAGCAACTAAGCAGATAGCAGCAGCTTGCTAGAATTAAGATCAGCACTTCTTCAACAATAAGAACTTTTTAATCCACTCTACTAATTAGAATAGTATCAAGGATTTGACCCATATGCATGGAATACAGGTGATCCAATTAAATTTAATTTTTATGTGCCATTTGAACAACCAATATTTATCATTCTGTTGAAAAGAATGGTACAAACAGAATTTAATATTTTTCCAAGCATAAAGGATGTCCATGAAATTTAGACCTTGCCTTAGAAGCAAGGGAAGTTTATATAAATTAGAATTTCTTCAGTGTGTTGCCTCTTTTGGGAAAAACTGAGAAAGGCTTGGTTTCGCTTACAATATATATTCACTAATTAAGATGAACATAGAGACCGTGCACTCTTTCTGCATATAACTCAGTTGATGAAAATTACTTACAGATTTTGCAGTAAGCTCAATGTCCTTCAGAAAAGTCACATCTCAACATGCAAACTACTAGACAACCTACCGAGTCATGTCTGAAAACTTATTAATTTTATACTCATGTATTTGTGTCCATACATTATGATCAGATAACACAATCTAAGAAATTTTTGTACTCAGTCCACCCCAACGCACTCTTAGGTGCACGTATCAAAGTTATGCTAATCTAAATGATAATCATCTTAAACAAATGTTAAAGTCATTTTGTTTGACAAAGTACATTCACCTTTTGGCATGCAATTATTGTGTTTCTCTTTTAAGCAAATTCTTGGCCCAAAGAAATAGGAGGCCACAAAATTCCTTGAACAATCAACAACCAGAAAATACGCATCTAAGCACAAACACAATACATGCTGAAAACCGAAAATGAAATACAGAAAAAGAGAGTGAACACACAAGACTTAAGTGGTTCATTCAATGCAGTCTACATCACTGACAGAAAGAGAAGCTTCACTATGTGTTCAAGATCAATGAAATTTTAGAAATGGAACCAATTCACTTTGGCCTTGTCTGCCCTAAACCCCTTACTATACATGTGCAGAAGAAGAGATCACAAGCCTAGCAAAATCACATCCATAGCAACCCCACAGTATAGTGGCAACCCATAATGCAACATTGACAGTTTTTTTATAACAGGGTAACGTAACTATCAGGTCACAAAAAGGATCATATGTGAATTGATTAACATCCATAGCATCATTCCTTTTACCAAAAAAATAAATTAGTTTGTAATATTTGCCCTTAGAAGGTTGTGTTTATTATCATTATATTTTGGCTAATAGGTCTGTACCATTTGTTTAGTGACTTTCAATTTAATTAATTGAAAACTTTATTAACTTGACATAAACAAATTCAATCCAAGAAATCAAACATGACAATAACATTTATCAAACTTGATAATAATGTTTATCTTTGACACAATAAAATAACGAAATCTCACCTACATGTCAATCATGATAAAGAAGGTAAGGTAGCGACGCAAGTTGCTCAATCATGTTTTCAAGTAAAGCTTATCCTTTTGGCTCAAGTCACAACCAAAAAGCATGTTAACATGGTTGGTCACTCAACAATTTTTAACTCATGAAAATGACATAAATTATTTTAAAAGACCAAGATAGATATTATGGGGAAAAGCCACAAAACAAAATCCCCAATACATTTTATTGTAAAATGGACTAAATGGGAGTTGTGGGCGAGTTTTAAACAGTGTTTATCACCTGCTTACAGAAAATGTCTACATTAAGCATACAACATTTGCCAACTAAATCATACTATAAAACAGTAAAATAGAAAATTAAAATCGTAATCCAAGTTTCATTAATAGTATATGGAGTGATTATCAAGATTCAATACATTGTGACGTACACGCCACCAACTAGTATTAAAATCAAGCATGATAATGATTATGAAATTTTATATGGTATTCACAAAAGAGGAAATAAACAAGAATATTCTGAAAAATATGCTGAAAATTTACAATCTGGAAACCAAAACAGAACAAAAAAAATTGACTCGCAACTAAAAATGTACATCATAAAATATAAAACTATAATTCTTAAACAAAAATTAACAACTGTGTATAATCATATAACTCTTCTTCAAAATTTCCTTTAAGATGCACCTATATTACAACATAAAAATTAAAAAATAGAGAAGTGACGTCATGCTTTCAAAACAGGGTAACCTAATTTCCAGTTTCTATAGTAGCTGCAATATTTCTTTCTTCATTCTGAGCTTGAAACGACAACGTTTTGTTCCAAATCCGTCGAATCAGACTTCGAATTCGGAACCGTCGCAACATAACGAGCTGAAAAATTCCGAAACACATCAGGAGAATCATTTTCGAACTCCCCATTCTGTCCCTCATCGAAATTCAAAGCGTAACTCAAAGGATCGTATTGATACTTCCCCGCATGGCGGAAACCACCGCTCTTGTTCCGGTTGAACCGTCGAATAAACGTCTTCCACCGTGGTCCGGCAACGATCTCTGACCATTCGCGAATTTTCATGAATCCACGTGATAAAGACGAAGCTCGCACACGCTCCCACCATGGTTCGGTGGTGGTGGAGTGACGAGAACCGAAGCATGGGAAGCAGAAGGTGCAGCGCGTGTTTGAAGTTTGTTCATTGCTGAGAGATGAATCGTGATCCATGATGGTGTTGCGGCGCTTTCAGAGTTTGGTGGTAGTAGTGTTGAATAAAATGAAATTAGTGTGTTGTTGTTATATATGGATTGTTTGTGACGTGGCTCTGGTGATTTGTGTAGGTGGTTAAGGTTAGTGGTGTAATTAATTGGGGTTTGGAGCCGTTGTAATGTTGACTTTCTTGGTTTGCAGTGAATAGAATATGCTGGTTAGTTCACAGACCGTCATGCCCTCCTTATTACAGCTGTCAATGTGAATTCTGCTAGATTGAAAAATGAGTAAATGATTTATGAAGGGATTCTTCCATTATCACAAAATCAAATCAATAATGTTTGGACACACATATAAAAAATTCTCCTCAAAATATTTAATCATCTTTATTTATCAATTTCCCCCTTATTATTAAAAAAATATTTTTTTTATGTGTGTGATCAAACACTATTTCTTTGGTCTTGTAACCATATTAAAATTTCTCTGATATATCACCCTTTTTATTTTTATTTTTGGGTGACCGGAGTTTGAACCCTAGACCTTGCATATATTATGTATTGTCCCTACCAACTGAGTTAAACTCATGGCGACAAATAATTTACCACCCTCTCAAATAAGAGTTAAGATCTTCTCCATTTATGTCTTTCTCCATTTCTTCTATTTGAATTGTATCTTTCGCAAAAAAAAGAGTAAATAGACAAATACTTTTTAAAATTGTAAAATCTTGGGGTTACCCCGGGTCTTCCAATTTATTTGCAATTGTCCATTTCGTTGAATTTCTCAGTTAATCAACATAACGTGGCAGTTAATTGTCTATGTGATATTGTCACGTGGTCTGACCTTCCATACCATATTATAGAGGGGGTATTTATTTATTTTTTCTTTTCAAATTTTGTTTGAAAAATAAATAGGGTTTTTTTAAACGGCCATGAACAAATACCCTTTAAAATTTTATACTTATGACAAATGCCCACTGAAATTGATAATAATCAAACAAATTTTTTTGCGCTCTTTTGGAGATTTTTCTTTTATATAAACACACACACACATTTGCACTAAAAAAAACTCATGCAATGTGAGGTAGTTCTTGGATAGAAGATAAATTCATTCGGTCCATGTGAGCTTAGTTCACTTGATAAAGGGTAATACATAATATATGCAGTGGTTGGGGTTCGAACGCCGAACACTTCACTTATTCACCTTTAAGGTGAATTTCTCTAGCCATAGGTTACTTGACAACAAAAAAAACTTCATTCTTCATATTTTTCATGTCCACCACTTAATGGATGATGTTGCATACTTCTAGCTTTATTGAATCAAGTTCCGCAGCAATAACTTCTTTCACCCCATCATATAAAAGTTTAATTTATTAATAACATTAACTGAACACAATACTTTGCCATAATGCTTATGATACTTCGAGGTATTTTAACACATGACAGATTAATGCTTACATGATAGATTAATGTTTATACTGTGACAAATTAACTGATGACTGAAAAAACTAAGTAAACATGATAGGAATTAACATGCAAAATACCCCTAAAATTTGCCACTTATAGTTAATTACCCTCCTTAAAATATTTTAATTTATGTCAGTTATCCCCTGCGAACACATAAAAACCAGAACACAACACACACATACCATTACAACATATCCAGCTAACACATACTAGAACACACACACGAGTGGTGAATAATGATAAGCTAGCATAACAATTTAGCATGTCAATTTGTTGTTATCTCAAATATGTGTAACCATCTAATACTTTGTTATAAGATCTGAAGTTGATATTAAAGATAATTCTAGACCGGAGAGCTTTCAGTGTGAGAAAGTTGGTATTTTTTGCAAGTGCTCTTTACTATCCAAGAAGTGATTGGATATGAAAAATACGAAGAATGAATTCATTTTCTATCCAAGAACTACCTCATATTGCATAATTTTTTTAATGGCAAATATGTGTGTGTAAGAGAAAAATCTTCCAAGAAAGCACAAGAAAAATTGTGTTAGAGGATCCAATTTGCTTGATTAATATCAATTTCATCGGCATTTTGCACATAAATATAAATTTTTAGAGGGGTTTTTGCTGATAACCGTTTTTAAAAAAAATCCAGATTTTTTAAACAAAGAAATTGAAAGAAAAGGCAAATACCCCCCTATGACGTGGTATGTCATATCAGACCATGTGGCAGTATTATGTAAACAATCAATCATTGATTGCTCATTAGAAACTATATTACTTTTTAGATATGATCTTGCACTACTGTTACTTGATGTATAATTTGATCCATTACTCTTTTAGATGCTATCTTCTCCTTGAATTATTATGCTACTTCTTCTTCTAAGTGTAAGTCCACGTTTGAAGGAATCATCATACCTGGTTTTGTTAATGAATATATTATGTTGTGCAGATTTAAGGTTTTTGATAGCTCTGCTCCTAAACTTTGTAAAAAAAAAAACTTTGTTCCCAAATTGAAATAACCACCCGAAATAACCCGGACCCGAACACGATAAAACAAAATTAAAAAACACATTAGTTGGGGCCAAGGCATACATCCTGTCGGTTTGGTCAGTTTGGGGGTTTGGACCCGAACCGAACCAATGACCACCCCTTACACATATGATTGATTGTGATTTGCTAACATGGTTTGAAAATTAAACACTTCCTTTGGAAAATAAAAACACTAATTATATATTTTGTTTTTGAACCAGATCACACAACTACAAAGATTAATCTCTCGAGTCGGGTAAGATTGTAATAGATGACAAATCTAAAGATTTAACACTACACGTTCATGGCTAGATTCAAACTCAAAATATCTGATTAAATTGAAAAGAGATTATTACCCTTTCATCTGAATGTTCTTGAATACACTAAATTTATATTTATCTTTAAAACATAGCATATATTTTTTATAACTTTTTTAAAACATAATTGTACATTATCACCAAGATATTCCTGAATATTATTTATTTCCGACACTCTAAGTTGCATATTATTTTCTTATTTTATTTTCTCATGTCAATAACAAATTTAAACATCTAGAACTAGAATAATCCGATTTGTACTTTTTTCTAATCATGTTCAACTTGCTTATTATTTAAAATCCTTTTTTATTTTGAAAAAAAGTCAAATGCATTTATGAAAAAGATAAATGTTTACCTTTTTTTTTAACAATTTTGAGATTTTTTTTTCTAATAATATATCTTGAAAAATATGTTTTTCAGAACAAAATCGCATCTTTAAAATCGAGTTGGGATTGTCTTATTTTTTAGTAAAATAAAATGGATATCTCCATTTGAAGAGCTCCTTAAAAACAACAACAACTAAAGCAGTATGATTACCCTAAAAATAAAAATAAAAACTAATCAGTATGATTGAGTAATAAGCGATTCCTAACCCATTAAAAACAATCACTATATCCCTTAAAAAAAAATCACTATATGTACTTTGGCTTTGCGTTTATATTGGCTAACACTTGAGTATGATTATTTATCGTAATAAAATTGTAATATTTACACATAATGTATGCTTTCTAGGACACATATGTATAGCCATTGTTTTATTCCAATCAAATCAGTTGATATTTAAATTTAAGCAAGTGTTTAATATAGATGAAAGAGATTTTAGACTATGCATAAAAATCAACCTGGCTCGTGCAATTGAATCAAGACAGTGTATTTTTATTGATTCTCAACAAATTGAAATACATACCTTCATTAAAATTTAGAAAATTTTGATTAAAATCTAAACAACAATAAGTTCGACTCAAATTCAACATCTGCTACAAATAATCTCAAAACTCATAAATCTTCATTTGAGGGAAATCTTCATAGAATCATGTACATAAGAAATTTCCTTAAAAAAAATGTACACAAGAAATCAACCAAATTCATAGCAACACGAACCACATTATAGATAGATGCAACATTCTACAAAAGCATAACAGGCTGCCTTCAAACATTCATAATTTAGGGTAAATTATATTGGTATGAATCATTTATAGAGTACAAAGAGAGAGCAAGACATAATTTTGGATCACAGCAGGCCAAAGATATATGAAAGTGTATTACAGTTTCAATATGATCCAACAACTCTTTGGCTTGCTTAGATCCAAAATTATGTCATATAATTGCTCTCTCTTTGAACTCTTTAAATGATTCATGCCAATATAATTTACCCTAAATTATGAATGTGTTGTTGTCATCATGAATGAAAGGCAGCCTACTATGCTTTGGCGGAATGCTACATCTATAATGTATGACTTTTTCTTGGGAACAACATTTTTGAGCTAGATCTAGTTTTTTGGGATAATAAGGATCATCACTAAAAGAAAAGTTGTTGGAGGTATTGGGTTGGCTTGAATTTCAGAAGCTGCACATAAAACACTATGTTTCTTCTCTATATAAAGGGTGGAAATTAGGGTTTCAAAATTTAATGTGGGAGGGAGCGGAGCGGCTTTGGGGGGAAATGAAAATTTTAGTTTTCAAAAGTTAAGTTCAAGTCAAATTTCAAATACGATAGTTTTAATTTTTTATAAAGTATTAGTCCACCTAAAAAAAACCACCTTAAATTTCAATAGAATAAAAATTAAAAAAGTAAAAATGGTGAGAGGGGCTTAGTGGTCCTCATTCCCAAACTGAAAATGTTCTTTACAAGGAGAAAAGGGTAAAACTATTTATAATTTTGAGATTTGAATGACATTCATGCATAAGTGAGTTCAACCTCATCTAACTAGAATACTTAGATACAAAATCTAAGGTATAGTTAGAGCCATCAAGAACCACCGGTGTTTAGCGCAAGTAATTGGCGCATAGACCGTGTAAGTGCTGTGATTTATGGAGTAACCAGTCGACCTGCATATCAAAAGTTAAAACCATCTAATCCACTGTGCTTAGTTTTGAACCATGTCTCCAAAATAAAAATTAAAAAGAGATCGGACTTATGAAACCATGTCCCATCAAATAAAAAAGAAAAAGAAACCATGTTTGGTAGACTGCTAAAATGTGTCTCCATCCTATGATGTTGTCAAGACTGCTAAAATGATGCAAATTTCAAATAACATTCTCACAACGCACTTCCAGAAGGTGTGTCGGTAGAACATCTTGTTCTAGACTCTGCTCCAGCAGCAGCAAGACCTGCAAGTAACATCATCACTTCCTTACTATCATCCAAGTAGTAACTAGCTTTACTTGGTTTCTGCCCAACAGTACATACAAAAATTCCTGGTGATGAAGATGAGGTTGAAGCATAAGATTTGTTTAATACGCTCTCAAACATGTCCTCATCAGATTTATCATCCCCAATGCACAGAACAAAATCTGGCGATTTTCCGCTCATTGTTAGCATCGACAGAACTTCGTCTACAACTGATCCTTTAGTAATCCCCTGTAATGTTAATTAACCAATATTAGCATTTGAGAACAACTAGTAGCAATGAAACTCATGTAAAAACGTTGATGCTAAAAACTACACCGCAACGACTGCAATACACATTGCAACAACCGCAATTGCAGTACCTGCAACCGCGACAGGAGCTACAATTTCAAACACTGCCTATTTAGATTATAGATTTGAGAGATGGAGAGGATAGGTAGGTATGTACCTGTAGCTTGACCTCAACAATATGCTTCCCCTTTTTAACAACAATAGGCTTATTGGCAAGCTTACTTCTTAGATCGTCCAACATTTTATTGGCTTGCTGTGATCCAAAATAAGTTGCATAATTCCATACCAATGCACTGTCTTTGTATTCTATAAATGATTCATCTATTTCATCAGTATATGATCGCATCACTTTATCAGCGTCGCTTTTCCAAGCAAAATCTTTGCAGCCATAATTTGTTTTCCAATCTGATTCTCCGCCCCATCTGTACAAAATATTAAATAAAACTGTCATCAGATTACAAAACTCGCTAGTAACAAGACAAGTGCTATATTCTACAAAGAAGAAACTCTAGTAGAGGGGAATATTCATTTTGTTTATTCTTCTTCATGAGGGGAATATTTGAGTGTGATTGAAATTATAATTGACATACCGTTTATGATAAATAGTTGAATTGCAAATAACCCACAATCAAAACACTAACCTTATATAGCCACCCTGCTCAGCTGCTATACCAAGATTCTCACACTGATAATAAAAATTTATCAATGAAGGTCTCCCTCGAGTATACAACATTCGGCCAAAGCGTAGTAAGTCGCCTTCTCATCAAAAGGAACATAACCTTCAATGATGATGACAGGTTTATAACCTAGAAAACCAAACCTTTCATTTATTCGATTGGAAATCGTGTATGCCTGCTCCTTTGCTTTCTCAACACACCAACCATCACTCCTTGGAGGATTTATAATTTGGAGTAATACCAACTTGCCCTGTAGTGTTGGGCACCGTATAAAGAGTTGTTCAAAGGCTAATAACTTCAAGCTCACGCCTTTGAACATGTCCAATTCATCGAAACCAATAAAAAGTTTTTGCCCCTTAAATTGTTTGGAGACTTCTCTAACTTTGATAGAATCGGAAAGTTGATTTAAAGTGGATTCAATGCGACCCAAATATTTTAATGAATATCGTACGCCAAAAATATTCAATCCAAATTTGACCCCTTTTGGATTCATATTCCAAGCCAAGAATTCGACTGCAGGCAGACAGAAAATGGCAAGCATAATCAAATGTTTGAAATCCAATTATGTCTGCATTAAGCATTGATTTTAAGATTTTTGTTCCGACAGGTATTTCTATACAAATTTTGGAGGATGGAAACGAACTATGTAGGAAAAAGCCTAGCCTGACATAACAATACCGCTTCCGTAGAAATGTTGGAAGAACCATAAGATGATAGTCGTGAATCCATACATAATCATCTTTTAGGTTAAGAACTTCCATAATTTTATTGGCAAATATCTTGTTAGCAGAAACATAAGCCTGCCAAAGTGACTCATCGAAGCCATTGCAGGAACTCTGATACATAGGAAACATGCAATGAAATAGAGGCGACAAATAGTTCTTGCAGGAATAAAAGTAGGGAAGCAATTGAATTCCTCCAACAACTGGGAAACATTCTCTTGCTCACTTTTATCAACATCAACCTTCAGAGATCCCACGTAAACAAAATCAATATCAGAAGATAGACCATCCTTTAACTGCCTAAAAATTGAATCTTCATCATAACTAAAGCACCATCTACCAGTAATGTCATCCTTTTCAGAATTTAGAGGAAGATAGTTTGCTACGATTATCATCTTCTGATGTCTTCCTTCTGGCGAGAAAGCACTTGAATCATGATCATTGCTCCGCCTATGATGGAAATTGATGTTATCTGCAGAAACTAAGTCTACCAGATTAATGAATGATCCCATTCTTTCCACTATTTTACTCAACTTCGCAGTTTCTAAAGATTTTTAGGAGTGGAGTATTACTTGGAATCAGTGTCCACAACTAGAAAGATATAGAATAAACAACGCAAATAAAGACGAGGACCTGTGGGAATAGAAGAGAAAGTGTCGTTATAACTATATATGATATAATGCAGCAATATAATAGGACACAAGCGTATAACATAAGCTTGTTACTGATTGTAGGAATTAACAGTCCAAGAGGAGACAATCATTAAATGCTACAAAGATAATTTTATATGCACGTGTATTAAAAAACATCATGTCGCCAACCTCATTTAGTGGGATAAGGCTTGTTTTTGGTTGTTGTTGTTATGTTAATAAACAACTGCACACAATGGCACTAGTATATAAAATTACTGTGATAATCTATAATGCACCATACTAAAAGCTTAAGAATACAATAACACATTCTTCAAAACAAAAATCAGTAATTAGAAATCATTAAATTTAGTGAAAGGAATCCCAAACCATAAGTTGATAACGAGAAAACATCAACTTGGTACCAACTAGAGGAATCAAGTTGTGTAACTATTAAGTTAAAGAATGAGAAAACGGATTTGGATGGCCTGCAGTCACAATTACACACATTCATGTAGTCAACATATGGGTGACCGTTGGATCAAGCTTGGACAAAGCAGAAAGCAGACAAATTTTAATTTTTTTAAAAGATCTAAAATACCGAGCTTAAAATTTGGATTGTCCGATCTAAGATGTTGAACTTAAAACAAGGCTCCTAACTATTATCACCAGATAATATGTGTTCTATATTAAGATGTTCAGTCTAACATAGTCTCATTAAGAGGTGTAAATCCAACAAGTGGTTACCTCAACCTCACCAAATGACCGACATATCTTCGAAAAGAACATCATATGAGATCATACCTCTTCAAATCAGGTATTACGGGATGCAATATTTTCCATCCCTAAATCATTAGAATAACCACTTTTTAGGGTCATATGCAGGGATTATGAGGGAATCACCCTCTTCATACCTTGGTCTATATAAACAGGGTTAAACCCTTAAATTGACAATAGCTTCCCTTAAGGACTTGCTACTGGTGTCATCTCTAACTTATGAGTTGGAGTGGCTTTAGCAGATACACATCGACACTCTTGTCTTGCAATCTTGCAATTAGAGCATTACAACTTTGTCGTTCTGCCAAAAATCGAGTAAGCCCTATCATTGATTCTACGACGAAATATTATAATTATGATCTTTCTGATGATAAAATTTCTTACAAAACCTACCTCCTAATATTCAAAATCAAACAAATTGGATTCTCTCAATCGAAAGAAGGAAAAAACCACAGATATAACAACCAAAGGTTTAGTGGATCCAATACTACATTTCAAAATCAATACCATAATCACGAAACAAAACACAAAAGTATTTAAGGTTTAAATGCATTGAAGAAAAGCAACACATGTTTACCTAAATAACTCAGCCAAGGACGAATCTCACAAATATATCTTCAAATCTACTCTTTGAATCAGTCTATTCTCTTTAAGCACGACCAGACTTAACTCGTAGTAATGAACGCCTCCTTTCGGTCACGTTATCCTTTCACGCACTATGTCTCTGTATATCATGTGAAGCTCGTGAATGACAAGGCGCACCGTTACACTTTATGACAATGAGACACACCGCTGGTTAGCAGAATACCATGTACAATAATGCCGTGACTCTCGGTAAAATATATATCTATTAAATTGAGTAAAACAATTTAATTGATTTTCTCATTTAGGCAACTAAATTAATTAGTTCAATACATTTACAAAATAACAAAATTTGGTGAAATAAAGCAAAACCTGAAAGGATATATGTGCACACAAAAATTAATCAATAAAAATAGAACATTAAAATAATATCAACAGCCAAAGTCTTTTTCTACTAAATGGTGCCGGTTACATGAATCCAACGGTCTCATGATGTCTTTTCACGAATATTGTTTAAACATCAGCAAAATTGTTGTAGTGCAATGCTGAACAAATGCAAGACAACTAACTTAATATTATTCTTAAAACTCTTTAAATGATTCCCTGCATATCAAATAAGGAAAATGGAAGCAAAAACATGTTACTCTGTATGTTGCAAACTAAGCTTAATTATTTAAAAGGCTTTGTTTTCTTTTGCTTAGAAGACTAGTAAAGCAAGCTTGTATATACTTCTCCATAAGTGTTAAAGAGATCACATTGGATAAAAGATAGCTTGAACATGTATCTAAATAACTCGTAAGCTTCTCATTTAACTTTTCCATAAACACCTATTAAGAACTTTTTTCGTAAATGAAGAATCATTAATTTCTCTTGTTTTAAAAAAATCTCATAAGTCAGGAACTAATCCAATACAAGCCTTAGTTTACATGTTTTCTGGACAGGAACTTGGCTTCCTAAGGTTCAAGGTCTCATTAAGGGCTTCCCCAAAGTCAGCCTTAGGCTCGTTTCAAGGATAGAGAGAAGCTCTCAATATGCAAGGACTCTAACGAACAATTGAAAGACAGTTATGCAGTTACAACTGTCCAATTGTCAGCCTTAAGCAAAAATGATTATTGCTTTTGATGGGGCTTAGAGCCTTGTATAAGGGGGCACCTTTTCAATCTAAGGTAGTAAGGTACACTTTCATTCTGATACATCTCACTCATATCTAGCAAACGCTACCTTGAACCTTAGAGTGCTAGCATGTACACCACCTCTGTTCGTTGCCGTATATCTTGGTTGACCACGGTCATCTCCTTTCAAGCTGGCATTCAAAACTTCACTCCGTCCATAGATATTTACTCTGAAGGTTCACCTTTTAACAACATACAATTTCCATTGTTATGTTTCCTTATAAAATTCTCAAGAGTATTTTTAAGAAAAAATCGGGAAAGAGAAAATTATTATCAAGCGACAGTAATGACCATTTTACAACCATCCTTGTGAAAATTTGAACTACGTCACTTGACCTTAAAAAGTTGTTGAGAATGTTGTCAGGTATGCGTTGACAAATTGACTCATTGCAAAATGGGGTAAAGTTAAGGGGTTGGATTGTTGTTTTTTTTTAACAGGGCGTCAAAATCTCTACTTTTGCAAAGTTAGAGTGTCAAAAATGCGTTTAAGCTAAATACAAACGGAACTATAACTGCTCTATAGTCGCAGAGGTAGGCATCATTGGCCGAACTGCGTTAACAAAGATCGATCATGTCCATTGTTTTTTACTTTCGTTTACTTTATTACTGGTTGTTGTTCTAACAAACGTCATACTCTTACCATTCAACTCAGACTCTTCACACCGAGCTCAAGCTTCATTAAGAAAAATATATATACTACCCCAGCCAACGTCATGTACATACAATATGCAGCATCATACATGCAACAATCTGGTTTTAGACTTTTCATTTCTCTGAGAAAAACATTTTCCCCTCACCAAACAACACTAAATGAAAATATTAACTCAATCCACAAGACCCCGATTGCAAGAAAGACAGAGAAGGGAACACATATACCTTTAAACTTCCAAACTTGTTGATCCTAAGAAAAATAAATTAACAACTTGTTAGGAAAAGAAAACAAAAAAATTTAACAGAAAGAGCGAAAAGTAAGAAAATCAGGCAATGAAAACTCAATTTCCCTCTGATCACTGAAGATGCAACAAAATGGGCAAGAAAGCTTCTTATCTGTGAAAACTGAATGTACATGCAATCTAGTTCCACATATATATGTCATCTACTATAATTTATGAGCTAGGACATTCAATCTTAAATTTTTGGTTAATAGTAGTTTTCGCCCCCTAACTTTCACGAAGTTGCGATTTTGGCCCCCTAAGAAAAAAAACTCCAAAACCGCCCCTAAGTTTTGTAATTGTAGCAGTTTTAACCTCAAGGCCAAAAAAAAATTAAAAAAATAACCCGTGGCACCTCACTTAGGGTGCCACGTCAGCGTAGACCGAGTCAAAATTGACCTTGGGGGCCAAAACTACCACAGGTGCAAAACTTAGGGGGTGGTTTTGAAGTTTTTTTTCTTAAGGGGCCAAAATCGCAACTTTGGGAAGTTAGGGGGCTAAAACTGCTATTAAGCCTAAATTTTTATGACCATATGTTGTCAGTATCGACCGTCATCGTTTAAACTATGAAGCACAGACATTCTTCGGATTAGGCGTGTCCCGTGTCGGACACGTGTCATATCTGACACCGACAAGACACATAATTACATTGAATTATATGATTTTCTCAAATTATTAACGGTGTCAGCATGTCAGTATCCGTGTCGTGTTTAGTGTCTGTATCCGTGTTTTATAATTTAAAAGTGATCAATCTTTATAGAAAAACATGTTGAATAGACAAGGTTAGATTTTCCCTTGCAATTGATTTTTTTTTTCTTCTATGTGCAATAGCAAGGGATCGAACTCCTAACCACTCAGTTAGTGATAAGCTTATATTATATTTTTTTTTCCAGAGAAAGCTTAAATTATTATTGCATGAGTTTTTTTTTATCCCATTTACCAATTACATTAGTTAATCATTAGGTTTTTAGAGGAAAATGATTTTGGTAATCCGAGGTTCGACTAGAAAGTAATTAAAGTTTGATCAATAATTATTCTATCTAAACATTGAACGTTCTCCTAAACAATTCATTCTTGATGGAATTCATTAACCACCTGAGTCCAATTGCTTGTTTAATGTAAATATCACTTAATTATTGGCATGTATTTATGAAAAAATGTTTCTGATTATATTATTTTTCTATAATACTAAGAATAATGTAAAAAAGTGGTCTAGTATCAATATTTCTTACATATTAATATACATAACAATTTCTAATGTAAAAAAGTGTTATCATTTTTTTCATTTACATAATATTAATCTCAATAAGTTTAATGAGTAATGATACATTGAGAAATAATATTTATGTGAAATTTTTATTCATGTAGATAAATAAAATAGGGACTAAAACTTTTATGTTGAAATTTTTATATGGACTCAAACATGCTACTTTTTTTTATAAGGACTAATAAAGAAATTTGATATTTTTATAGAGACTAAAAACTTATTTAACCCAAAACACAATATGTTTCAATCTTATATTATTAAGAGTACCAGTTAAGATCTCTAATGAGAGTAATCTATAAATTATTTAAAATTATCTACGATTCTTCGATGGTAACTCAGGTCTCGCCTAATTTTATACTCTTATTGACTTCTCACTAGGGTGTGAAAAACCATAATTACGGGTGTACAAAAATCCTAAAAAAACAAATTATTAGACTCACGTGGTTAATGAGCTTCACCAAATGACTAATCATTTGGGGTAATTCGAGTTTAATTTTTAGGTAGAACAATTTTTTGCCCGCCTATACTTACCTTATGGCCTTGAGAATCAGAGAGTTAACATAAAAAAATATAAAAAATAAATAACAAAAAACAATTCCTAAAAAATAAATAAATTATAAAGACAAAAAAATATAATTAAACTTAAATTTTATTAAAATCTTATTAAATTATAATGTTGTGTGTGATTATTTGTTTCTTGTTTATACTTGGTGTATACATTGTATGTGTTTGATTAAGACATATATTTTTTTAGGAAAAGTTACACTTGTCGTCCTTTAACATAACTTCAGGAAACAATTTCGTCTTTTATATTTTCTTAACGTTATTTTCATTATTTTAGTTTGTTTGCATATGAATTTTCAAGTATCAAATCTAAAACTCACATGAAAACATAAGTGAAGAACTATATATTTGAACACTAAGAACTCATTTCAAAATAAAATCATAGATTTGAATCTTAAAAGTTCATATGCAAATGACCAAAAGGACGAAAATGATGTAAAAAAAGATAAATGGGAAATTGTTATCTGAAATTAAGTTAAGGGACGATAAATATAATTTTACCATTTTTTAGAGAAGTATAATTTTACCTATTTTTTAATAAAAAATGATAACGAGTGTCCTTAGGGCATTTGCTAAGAAGTTTAAAGTGGAAATTTTATCTTGAGATTTATGTATTCAAAACTTTGAAACATCTACTTTTTCTACAATCTACATAAAAGTTATCATTTGTTTTCCTTTTTGAATCCTTGACAAGTGCCCTTAGCAAGACCTTTTTTAATAATATATCATTTGGCTTCTTAAAAAAGCTGATGAAAAAGGAAAGTTTCTAAATATAAATACCTTTGTTAGTTAGGTGGTTAATTACGTTAATTATGTTTGGTTCAACTACAATTTCTTTCGCACATTGTTTTGTAGTCTCTCTAATCCGACCACTCCATTAATACTACAATTGCACCAAAAATACAATGATTTGGTATAGATAAACGATATCATAAAATGTTGATTCAATTATTCTGCTTAATAGTCAACACATTTGTGATATCATAAAATGTTGATTCAATTATTCTGCTTAATAGTCAACACATTTGTGAAGCGTACATAGCTTATTGGAAGCATGGCATAATAGAAAGTATTACGTATACCAAAGTACAAGTAATTTTTTCTAAAAACCTTGACATAATAGCAACTAGCAATGATTATTGTCGGAATTGTTATGAATAGAGACATGATAAATTATTAGCATGATTTTTATTACAATCTATGTGGTCCTGTCTTGCTAACATCAAATCTCTTTTGCAGTGCTCTTATTAGCTCCTGTCCTTTTAGCAAAAGATGGCAAGCAAAATGAAGCTGAATGAACCTGAAACATAAAATGGTGTCAAATTATGCATTAAGAAAATCATATATATATATATATATATATATATA
>Ga0315915_1002006_pt1 | contig 25287 bp, 16 predicted proteins | sample MpolbnodulesMG_FD_207738 | JGI IMG/M metagenome (GOLD analysis project Ga0315915, IMG submission 207738) | Medicago polymorpha root nodule microbial communities from Los Angeles, California, United States - branched nodules | ecosystem: Host-associated > Plants > Roots > Nodule | place: USA...
GAACTTCAGGAGCACTATTCTTCAGACGCTTCAAGCTTCCTTTTTGTTGATACTTTTGCTCTCTTTTGTTCTTTCAGAACCTTTTAAAGATATGAAATTTTGTCCATGGTCTTGTACACTTGAACAAATATTAGCATGTTAAATTGACAATTTTTAATACCTTGTTATCATCAAAACTCTAAGGGTAACATATGTTAAACATTCTTTGTTCTAACAATTTTCCCCACTCTAAGGGTAATGTTTGTTAAACGCATTTTGTTCCAACAATAGGTCCATACATTAGATTGTAAAATACTAACAAGTTCTAAGAACATTTGTTAAGAAATTCACAAATAAAATTTTATCTTAAAAATGTGCATTCAACATCTTAAAACTTTAAAAATGTATAAAACTACAAAGAATTTATAAAGTTTATAGTTTATAAATTTATCTTCCTCCAAATTCATTGACAAGTCCGAACTCAAAAACTCCGATTTAAAGTTTGTCTTTTAATTTACTACTAGAGCAAACATTTGAGTTCATATTACATGTCTTATTTTAAATATTTCATTGTCTTATTCTAGTATTACTTATCAATTTAAAATACTAACAAAATATTAATTATTTTCTCACTAGTGTATCTCAATTCAAGATTCACAAACTATTACTATTATTTTTTTTGTGAACTTTAATAAGAATATTTTAACTGTAAAAAAAATTAACAAGAATATTATATTTGATAAATTCCTTTTATTTTATAGAAAATTGTGGATCCAATAATTTTAATATTTATTACTCTCCTGATCTCATTACATTTTTTCATGCGAGTTGTGCATTTTATTTTTATTTTTAAGAAAAACAAGTATTCCCTCCGTCTTTAAATAATAGTCGTTTAAGGTTTATGCATGATTATTAAGGAAATGATTAATTATGTTGATTTTGATGGTAAAATTAATATCATTTACTAAAACACCCTTATTAAATGTAGTTAGTGAAGTAGTTAAGTTGGATGAAATTCAATAAATAAGGGTATAATGATGGAAAAAAATAATAAATGCTACATTTGTATTCTAAAGTGACAATTATTTTAAGAAAAAAAAGGGTAAAGAGACGGTTATTGTAAGACGAAGAGAGCAGTGATGTTGAATTTAATAGCAAAGTACTGAGTTGTGCTGATTATATTCATACTTAATTAGAATGTTGACAGGATGCTTGAGGTACGTGTGCATGCAATACAAGACTTGATTTGCCTTTTAGTGTCAGTCTAGTGAGCAGGTTTATGCATAACCCTAGAGTGTCTCACATGCTAGCTACCAATTGAGTGAGTGCGAGATGCCAAGATCAATACTATTGAATTGAATGCACCATGTTCTAACACTTTATAGGTGGCATTTAGTCTGGGAAAGGCTCCTTTTTTCCTACCATGAGAAAGTTGTTTTTAATAACACAATCTTATCATGGACTTCTAACACTGGATTTTTTAACTTAAATGAATAAAAACACTATTAAAATACTCAAAAATATAACTACTCAGTGAATGCTCTTCGCCATCAGTAGAGAACTACAAAGATCTTCTACTGTAGAGACTCAGGCTCAAGCATCAGGCACAGGCGCACAGCACAACACGAGCACCTAAACACCAGTATTGTCAAAAGTCTGGTGGAGTTGTAGTATTTACAAACTTTAATTTCCTTTGGTTGCTCAACCGATAATCATGACAATATCATACCTTTCCACTTGAGTAGATCACTCCCAACAATAAAAACAGATAGTGCAGTTTATCAAAGAATAATAACACACCCAACAAAAATCAGCTTGCAAAATAAATCTTCCATCCATTCATTCATTCATTCAACATGTAACAAACAAAAAGAAACAAACAAACAACATTTATTCATGGTACCACAATAAATACAAATAAATTGCACAGGCTAGCTAGTTTTAATTGGAGCAACCAGGCCATGCAACATCTCTTGGAGAAAGAGTTTTAAGGACTGGATTCCTCTCAAAGAAATTGGTTGGTCTCAGCTCAAATGAAGTGCTCAATAGTTGCATTATTGGGAAATCTTCTTGTGACTACATGCCACATGCATCACAATGTCCTTGTTCACAATGTCTCTATTCCTGCAAAAGTTCAAAATTAATTAGTATAATAATCAACTTAGATCAATTAATTTCAAATTAAAAAATAAATAAATAATTAATCATACTTTTTGGTCCAAACAGCTAATGTGTCTTCTCCGTGGCTATGATCAACATGTAGTCCACCAACCCATTTTTCAGTTCTATTATAAGGTGTGACCCAAACATTATAATTAGTAAATGCACCACGTATTTGTGGATAATCATCTTCAGTTAAAAGTGGATGAGCTGGAATTGCTGGAATCAAACAGTATCCAATTTCATTACCAACATCAGTTTTTTTTGTTTGGATTAACAAATGCAAGTTCACCTGGGGCAAGCCCAATTGTGATTTTTGTATCTGATTCAGTTTCAGCGCAGTTTGAGTCTCAATAGTCCAATAACTCTTTCTCTTTAAACTTCCATCAGTGATTTTTATTGTCTTTAAACTTGTTTTCTCAAATGAGTTTTCAACACCGTCGATATCAAAATTTAAAATCAAGGTAGTACATGTAGAAATGGTTATGTTAAATTCCAATGATGTTTGCTGATACCAATTTACCATGTAGATCTTCCTTAATCTGATCCTTGTGCTTAATATGTGTTCCGTTAATTTCCAATATACCCGATAGTGCTATCTGCATATACATACATAAATTTTGAAAAATCAATAAAAGTTATTTTGGTCCAAGGACATGACAATGGACAAGTGAAGTGGGGTGCCAGTTGACAGTTGTCGTCTTGGCCGTATGCTAAAGATAATACACATGTTTTTCTTCAGTTTAAATAAAAATAGTAATACACGTGAAGTGGGACCTTTTTTTTTTTTTTTTGAAATTAAACCAAAAGAGACTTCTAAATTCAAATTGTTTAAATAAATTTCTTAGCAGTTATAAGATTGAGAAATACTAACCGGTGTCTTTGGGGCACTGATTAATGATATGAAAAAAGAAATTATATAGTAGTTATTGGATTGAAATTGTGTAATTAATTTATAATAAAGTCAAAAACAGTTTTCTTTTATGGTAATAATTATTTTTTATGGTATGCTTAACCAGTGCCCCAGGAGCAACGGTTAGCAGAACCCTATAAGATTAAGTCTAGCATGGTAGTACAAAATTAAATTCTAAATTTAACATTTAATATGTCATATAGCTATTATAAGGATCAAATGACACCATGGTGTCAAACTAAATTTGACACCAAATCTTAACCATCTATTTTAATCAAATATAAGGCTAGAAATTACTTGGTATATATGTTCATCATCTTCATCTTCTTCCTTTGAATCTTCATCATATTCTTTAAATCAAAAAAAATTCTACTAAAATATATCTCCAAATATCGTGAATTAATGTTATATTCACCTCAAATCTTCTTTTAAACACAAAAATCAAAATCTTAATTTCACAAATATTGCAAGGCGGATGGTGGAGGTTTAGTCACTGGCGGAAGGGTTAGGCGTTATGAAAGTTAAGATTGTTCTGAAAACAACAAAATTGATGAGCAAAGCTGCTCTCAATTTTGGGGGTATTTTTATGCCAGGATTGAATATCGAGTTAGGAAATAATAATAATGATGATAACAACAACAATAATAATATATGGTGTAACAATTTATATAACTATTTTTTTTTTGTGATGAAACTAAATCTCTTTTTCTATAGGGTTTTGATTTTTGTGTTTAAAAGATTTGAGGTGAACATAACATTAATTCATGATATTTGGAGATATATTTGTGTAGAAATTTTTTTGATTCAATGAAGATGATGAAGATTCAAAGGAACTCATCATATTTCTGGATTTTTTTTCATTTTTAATAAAAATATATTTTTAAAAATAAAATTATGTTTTTTTAATAAAAAAAATGAGAAAAAGATGTATATGTGCTTTTATGAGAGATAAAAGACCTAAACGGAAAAAAATAAAGATAAAGGACCAAAGTGTTACAAATAAATAAGATAAATGACCTCTAATGTAATCTTATCTATAATTAAATAAAAATTAAAAGTATTAAAAGTTACTTTATGATTAAAATTGATTTTTTTTTTAGAAAAAATTGACTCATTTATTTGACATTTAATGTTGCCAATGTATATTACATTTTGATTTGTTGATATCATGAGGGGGTAAATACCTCTAAACAAAAGAGGGTGATCTAGAAAAAAAACCAATGTGTAGCGGATGCTTGTGAAGAAGCAAGTGTATATGTAAATGCATTCAATTTCGAACATAATTTTTCCATCTAATTTTCTCGAGGAGACTCTTTATATTTCTCGCATAAATTGATTCAATTGAGTGAGTGTGTGATCAATATGCTATTGAAAGCACCATGTTCTAACATTTGTAAGTTGTATTTACAAACTTTCCTATGGTTGCTCAACCGATAATCATGACAATATCATATCTTTCCACTTTAGTAGATCACTCCCAACAATAAAAACAGATAGTGCAGTTTATCAAAGAATAATAACACACCCAACAAAAATCAGCTTGCAAAATAAATCTTCCATCCATTCATTCATTCATTCAACATGTATCAAGCAAAAAGAAACAAACAAACAACATTTATTCATGGTACCACAATAAATACAAATAAATTGCACAGGCTGGCTAGTTTTAATTGGAGCAACCAGGCCATGCAACATCTCTTGGAGAAAGTGTTTTAAGGACTGGATTCCTCTCAAAGAAATTGGTTGGTCTCAGCTCAAATGAAGTGCTCAATAGTGGCATTATTGGGAAGTCTTCTTGTGCTGGAACATGATGAATGCCAACTACATGCCACATCACAATGTCCTTGTTCACAATGTCTCTATTCCTGCAAACATTTCCATAAAAAAAAATTCCAAATTAATTAGTATAATTATCAACTTACCAAGATCAATAATTAGCAAATTTACAAATAAAATAAAAAAATCATACTTTTTGGTCCAAACAGCTAATGTGTCTTCTCCATGGCTATGATCAACATATAGTCCACCAGCCCATTTTTCAGTTCTATTATAGTGTGACCCAAACATTATAATTGGTAAATGCACCACGTATTTGTGGATAATCATCTTCTGTTAGAAGTGGATGAGCTGGAATTGCCGGAATCAAACGATATCCGACGTCGTTTCCAACAGCAGTTTTTTTGTTTGGATTGACAATTGCAAGTTCACCTGGGGCAAGCCCTAGAGTAATTTTTGCATTTGATTCAGTCTTAGCAATTTGAATCTCAGTGGTCCAATAACTCTTTCTCTTTGAACTTCCATCGGTGATCCTTACTGTCTTTAAACTTGTTTTCTCAAATGAGTTATCAACACCGTCGATATCAAAATCAAGATAGTACATGTAGAAATGGTCATGGTAAATACCAATGCTGTTTGCTGATACCAATTTACCATGTAGATCTTCTTTAATCTCATCCTTGTGCTTGATATTTGTTCCCTTGATTTCCAATATACCCGACAGTGCTATCTGTGTACATAAATACATACATAAATTTTGAAAAATCAATTAGAGTTATTTCAGTCCAAGGACATGACAATTGACAAGTGAAGTAAATATAATACTACACATGTTTTCTTTTTTCTTTCAGTTTAAATAAAAATAGTAAGTCCCTCTTCTTGTACCAAAAATAAATAAATAGTAAGTAACCTGTAAACGAAAGTGAAGTGGGACCTTTTTTTGACATTAAACCAAAAGAGACTTCAAATCGTTTTAAATAAATTTGTCAGCTATAGTACAAATTTAAAATTCTAATTTAACATTTAATTTGTTCAATGCTTATTTTGTTAAAGTAAATTTTGACTTTTCAAAAGTTTGATATGAGTGTTAGTTAATTTAAAAAATTATTTAATATTATTGCGTTTAAGTGAATAATATATGTTTAAATTGACTAACAAATTATAGTAATTTATTACAAAATCTGTTTTGTAATTGTTTATATAGTAAATAAACACTCCATATCACTTACATTTAATTGTGATATCATTTACATATAATTATTTATATAAAACATTTTGTAAACTTGGAGTAACAAATAAATAAACTAAATACTTACCGCGGGCTTGATAGAACCACTTGTTTTGAACTCCCAATCTAAAACATTGTCATAGTTTCCCACGGTGACTACGGTTCTTACAATCAAATTCACTTCGGTTCTAGATTCTTCAACCTATCAAAAGATGTACAAAACTAGTTACAAATAGATTAATTAAATAATTGAATTAGTTGGTTGCAGTAAAAACTCTTACGAATTCATTAGGAATGCCAGTTTCAGTGTGACGCCACATGATATTACCATATTGTTCAAACACACAAATTGCATTCTTCAATAGGCTTGGTGTACCATCAGCTGAGTGAATGTATGTATCAATGAACTGAGCATGTGGTGGACAATCACGATTAGGTATCAAAGACACTGTTGACAAACCAAATCCAAACTCTCCAGAATCAAAGAAAGTCTTAAAGTAAAATTCTTCAGTTGGGTCTTGATAAGGCACAAAAAGCTCAGAAATGTAGCCTTTGTAGAGTACACGACGAGACTTGTGTTTCTCTAGATCGTAAATAGATGCAAGTGATATCACTATACCAGCTCGTACATCAAATCCTATATGAAACCTCCAGTTGGCCCAGCTGAAAAATCATATGTAGATATTATTTCTCAAGCAATGGACGAAATACAAATCGATATTATAAATGGGCAAGGATCAAGCTAGTAACTTATTCCGTAAAAAAAATCAAGTTAGTAACTTACTATGCAAATTGATTTTTTTTAGAAAATATGCAAATTGATTTTTTTTAGAAAATATGCAAATTGAATCATAGCTACCAATACAATTGTATATAAAATTTTATTAAATAAATTAATTACATAAATTTTAATAAAATCTAAAAATTATTTGATATTTAATCAAATAATTTCCAACAAAAAATATATTCAATTTCAAAAATATAAAATATAGATTTAAATATACCTTTTGGTCATATAAAAATATCTTTTTTGTTTTCTCCCTTGTAAATACACCCTTTTTTAGTCTGATCATTATTTTCTTTTAATCATTGTAAAATTTGGTAGCACTGAAATTGGTCTTGTAGTATTCATTCTAATCTTCATGCAACACATATTTAGTCCCAGCAAAATATTTTACAAAAACTAAAAGTAAAAAATGATACATTCACAAGGACTAAATCATTGAAATTTTTGCAGACATAACCATTAGTCTAATAAATTTAAAATGATATATTTAATCTATGAATTAAATACATCAATTTTTGTTGACCCGCTTATCAATTATAAAAAGGTTAAGAGGAAGTGTTAAATAATGTCCTTATGCCATTGGAGAAGTAATACAAATCTGTCTGTATACATTTTCAATAAATCACATTTAGATCGTCTAATAAAAATCAATCGTCCTGATTTCAAGTTTTTTATTTTATTTAGAGATAGAAAAACTGGTTCTCGATTAAAAGATTAGATGGTCCACATCCTCATAAGTCACAAAATCTAAATCCAGATAATACTATTTAGTAGATTTACCAATTAAAGAATAAGGAGAAACCATTGTCCAAAAATAAATAAAGGAAACAGACACCCAAAAAAGGAAAGTAGAAAGGAACAAGAATATTATTACCTAACACTGTGACCATTGATCTGGAAGCCAGGACCTTGAGGTTGATGATTAGCAAGACTATGCTGTTTTGGTCCAAATGGTGGGCTTTGTTTTGAAACCTGATATTCAGTGTTCTCAGCAGTAGGTACTGCTTCAATATCTCTATCATGGTACTCAACAATTTTCATAAGACTAAGATCAGCCACCATGGTGATTCCAGTAATAGGTCTAACATATATATTAACAGTACTTTCTTTCATAAAACAGTCTACTCTCACAGTCCTACTACTCTTTTCTTCTCCAAACCACCCCATAGTGAAACTAGAACACACCACTTCAGAGAGGTTCAAGCCTCTCTTTTGCACTGAGGCAATAAAAGGAGGATATTTCTTTGGAAGTTCTATTGCAATGGCTTGTTCATCAACGGTTAGTGTAGGGAAACCATTCCCTTTGTAAACATTGTCAGAGACAATTCTCTTGGGCCTTAAATTTATTAGTATCTCATGGCTTTGGCCGTTGATGATAGCAATGATAAAGGCTTTGCGAGGGATTGCTATAGCACTTGGTTTCAAAGTTTCCCATTTGAGAATAGCATCTTTTTCAGGGTCATCTAGACCAATATAGTGGAAAGATACTGTGTTCTTTGAGGTGGGATATTTGTTATGGACTATGGTTTGGACACTTAGAAACTCTTCTTTGGTTAAAGGGTCAAGTGGGTGTTGAAAATGCAATGGTGTAACAGAGAGCACTGATTGGAATGAGAGGAGTGTGAGTACAGAGAAAAGAGCAAGTTGCTTGGTGGTGGAAAAAGCCATGGTGAGCTATTGGCTTCACTATGTCTTGGTGTTTGTTGTGTGAAATGTAAGCTCCTCAATGTGACCTTATATAGCAGTGATTGTACACACGTTAAGACGTTATCAATCAATTTCTCTATATAAAATGAAAATCATTATTTCCGCATATCAATAATTCTTTGTTTTATTGACGTATGATATGATATATAATATTACGAAATGATAACAAATGTTTGTGGACACTCTTTAAAGTTTTTAAATAATAAGTTTTTATAAAATTTTATGTAATTAATTTATTGAAAATTGTAGTATTTAACTTTCTTAAAAATATTTTTTTGATAAAATATTTAAAGAATGCATTGCAGGCACTCGTTAATAAGATCTTTTAAAATATTTTAAGAGAAGAGACACATGGTTTCTTTTTCATTCCCCTTTTTTGGTGATCTTTTTCATTCTACTAAGCACAAAATTATCAGGATTATTTTTTTAAATGCAATTTTGTTCTCTCATTTAAAAAAAAAAAAAGAAATGTTATGGGAGTGTTTGCTTTTATTTTCTAGTGTTTCTTTGCAGTCTAATGTTTCAGATACGTGACAGTAGCATCTCAGTCTTATAGGGGGTTATTCAGTTCACGATGTATACCATCTTTTAACCTCTCAGGACTCTACTCAGGTGCATTTGAAGGTGTCAATTTTTGCTTGGCAACTTCTACGGGATAGGTTACCTACTAAGTCAAACTTGTTGCATCGTGGTATTATTTCTGCAGAAGCGTCTGTTTGTAGCAAGTTGCAGGCACTTGGAAACGACACAACATTTATTTTTGTCTTGCAACATGTATGGTTCTCGGTGGTAATCTGTGCGATCTTGGACTGGCATATCAGGAGCAGATCCTCATAGCATTTCAGACCATCTCAGTCAGTTTATATATTCTTCTGGTGGTTTGAAAGCATGACGCTCCTTTTTACAGCTCGTTTGGCTTCTCTTGGTTTGGATTATTTGGAATGAACGCAATAGTAGATTATTTAAAAATATAGAAAATTCTATACCTCAGTTATTGGATAAAGTAAAGTATTATTCTTTGTGGTGGCTTAAAGGCAATAGGGCCAATTTTGTTTATGGCCTTCACCGGTGGTGGTCGAACCCGTTCATGTGCTTGAGTAATGGCTAATCACTTTGTATAACATTGTTGACAACTTGTAATTATTAGGGGAAAGAGAAATTATGAGTTACTCCTATTTTATAAAATTATCCTTCATTTATAGCATGGGAAAAAATAAGGAGTAATAAATAGTTAAGGATATAGTAAAAAAACATTAATTCTTCATTGATAATATAAAACGACTTATAATTTTAGATAAATTTTTTCCAAAATGATTTGTAATTTAGGGCGGAGGGAGTATATATATTTTAATGAATAATATTATGTTAATTTTAACCTTCAAATTAATTCAACCAAACATTTCTTAAATAATAGTGCACAACCACGAAATTGGTGTCGGCATGTTCTTGTTAACAGAGGTGAGTTATGGTATAAAGTTTTGACATCCAAATATGGGGTAGAAAGTGGGCGCATTAGGGGACGGTTCAAGTGTGTCTACGTGGTGGAAAACTTTATGCAGTGTGAAAGAGGGTGTTAGGGAGTTTGAAGATGACTAGTTCTAGATGGTATGGGACATCAAGTTGGTAATGGTGAAACTTCTTCCTTTTGAAACGATCCTTGTTTAGAGGGGGATCTTTTACGATTTCAGTTCAGTAGGCTATTTAATATTCATGCAGACAACAATATTTCAGTTGCGAAGTTGAGTTGATTAGGTTGGGGGGTTGAGGGCGAGGGATGAAGGAGAAGACTTTTTGTATAGAAGGAGGATCTTTTAATGGAGTTTTGTTCTTTAATTTTTGTGGTAACGATGTTTTCCAGAACTCGGTTGCGGACACTTGGCTTTGGAAAATTGACCCAAAACACGGTTATACTGTCAAAGGAGTATATAATATGTTGACTTCTGAATAGAAACATGTTTATTCTCCTTTCACGGACATTGTCTGGAATAAAGCGGTGTTTCTCAAAGTCTCTCTCTTTGTGCAACAATTACTTGATAAAAGGATACCGAAAAAAGACAACTTCGCCCGGTGTGGATATCTTCATTCTAGGTCTTTAGTCAGTTTTGGGGTAGCGGGAAACAGAAAACAATTAATTGTTTGTTTATGGAGTGCAATCTTTGTGGGTGTATTTGGTCGGCTATTTTACGGTGGTTGAAGATTTTTAGTGTACTTCCATCTAACGTATTGGTATGCATGTCATTGAGTTTGGGGGTGCTTATCTTTTCATACGTATTGGATCATTTAAAAGGAGTGTAACATACATATTTTCCAAAATAAATAATTGTCTAGATGCTTATAGGGTGAAACTTTATTTTTTATATATGTTGGTTGAAAGCACAATAGCCTAATTTTTGTTTTGAGCCCTTTTTAAAATACATCTTATACTTAATTTGGGCTTCTGTATTTATTATTAGTTTTATATCTTTTGCTTCTTAAAAAATATAGCACAAAACCAAAATATGATAATCAGATGAAGTATTTTACTTACGGACAGAGTGTGTCACGTATATGGGAGAGAATCCACTTGGATGAATTGATTGCATGCAGTTTCCTTGTATTTCATAGAGAGCCACTGGGCTAATAATTTTCATCTGATAACTGCAATGTATTAGTAGTAAAGTAACGATTTCTGCTCTGCCCCGAGCACAAAATACTCGCGCCCTGCAATGTTGCCGAAAATGCCCCTGCGTTAGTAACTAACGCAAGTGTAAAACTATGTGTTAGTTAACTAACGTTGCGCTACTTAAGTCACGCAAGAGTAAACAACTGTGTGGGTTAACTCACGAATCCATTACCACATGCGTGAGTTAACTCACGCCCAGTCTGTGCAACATGCCAAAACAGGCAGAAACCTCTATTTTTCAAAATTTTGTCATTTTTTCAGTCCTTCATTCATTCATACATTCATTCAGTCAATTGCATACATTTTTCATCATTCATTCAAGCATTCATTCAATCAAGCATTAAACTCATAATTATATTACGAAAAATAACGGAATAAAACAACGGAATAAAATAACAAATAATGTCATAAAAAACGCCAAAAAGCGTAAGTGTAATAGGATTACAACCAAATCCAACAAAATGTCATAAAAAAAAACTACACAAGTCATACTGGTCCATCCCGTGGACTCCTACTCCTCTTCCGCGGAGCCGGCATCTGCTCCAGCATGCTCCACTCAGACTGTATGCCCTGCATCAGGCGCATAACCTCCTATGGATTATGAAACACAACAGGATGTCCCATTACACCGTCCACTCTGGCCCTGATGTTGTTGATGATCTGGTATGGGTCGGGAGGATGTCTGGCCCACTGCTGCTCAACAATAACTTCCTCGTAAGGAGGGACAAGATGAGGAGGGGCATCAGCTGCGTAGTCAGGAATGGCCGCAGGGGGGTTCACAATAGGGTGTGATACTCTAATGAACCATCTCATGTACCCCTTAGTATGAGCCCTCTGCTGGTGACTGAGGACATGTAGAGAAAACTCCGTGAAGGCCTGGGCCACGTCATCTGCCGCAAAAAGCTCAATGTCTGTAGGAGCCCTGGGAATAGTCTGGACATACCCGTATTGCCTAAGAACCCGCTCTGGCAAATGACGGACCATCCTGTCGTTGTCGGCCATGATCCATCCGGAGTACTAGCATATGTCCTGAAAAGTTGTGATGTGTCGTCGTCTCTCGTACAGCCTCCAGGTGACATGAGAATGATCCAACAAATCAATGGCAGCTCGGTAGTGTCTAGGATTAGAAAAGCCCCTGGGAGGTTTCCATTGACTGACATGCGGGGAAATAGTAGGGTCGTAGTCCTCATCTTCAATCCTCGGAATGATGTTCGTTAAGTGTGTCAAAGTCCATCTCTGCAAACACAAAGAAATAAATTTATATCAGCACAAATATTATACAAACAACTATACATTTACGATCCAATAAGTAAAAAAGAAGAAAAACAAATATTATCACAAGCAAGGTCAATGTAACCACCACAGGAGGCCACAGATGAGTTGGAGGCAAGAGATAGTTGCTCATATGGGAAAGTGAGTCCCATCCCACCCCATGACCAGCTGTCCAACTCGTCCATATCTTGCAGCGCAAGCAGCCACAACAGATTAATGTTTTTGCTGTTCTTGCCGGAAAAATGGTCCAGCCAAGCAAGAGCAACAAAAACGCCTTAATGCAGGCCAGCCTAACTTGAGCTCGTTCGTCTTCCTCCTCCTGTGTGTCAGGCTCAAGCAGCTGATTACACCTATTCAAGAGCTCCTCGTAGTGCCTCTTCAGTACACCAAAACTGATGTGAGCAGCACCTTATTTTTTCATCTCCTTAGTGGCAGCCTCCGCTGTAAAAAGTAGGTCCACCTGCATCATCTCTAACCCCTCGTCACGGGTTAACTCTCTATCAGGAAGGAGCCTCCCAGTGATGGGGATGCCTAGGAGACACGCCACATCATCTAGTGTGACGGTCATCTCTCCAACAGGTAGATGGAAGCTGTTGATCTCCTCATGTCATCTCTCTGTCATCGCACAAACGAACCCATGAGAGATGTTCTCGTACCCACTAGTCAGGAGGGGAGTAAGACCGGACATATTCACTTCATCCCAAAACCATTGGTTTTGTGCACCCGGCAGAGGGATTGTCAGGTTTTTAAGGCTCAGCTTCTTCCCGTGCGAGATACCTTTCACCCTATGTTTTTTTCGAAACTGAAATACAAAAACAAAAAACAACAAACAACACCGTTAAATAAATAATAAGTAATATAAACATTAAATATATTCTAACAGAAATTTTAATTCTAACATTAAATAAGTAAAATAATAATTAGAATAAGTTGTATAAATAGTAAAAGAAATAAAATAAACATTAAAATATACTTACATCGGCATCGACCCAAATCATGCATGCCACATGTCCCCCAAAGTGAGGTAAATGCGTGAGCTCAGAAGGCCCCCCTGCATAACCGTCCGGTCCGGCCTCGTACACCACCCTCGGCACCCCTTGAAAACGACCCCCACCATCATGCTGCTGAGGCTGCTCAATATCATCCTGCTGCTGAGGCTCCTTAATATCAGGCTGCTCCTGCTCAATAACAGGCTGCTCATGATGATCCTCATATTGATGCTGCTGATACGCATCAAACTGATACTGGTGAGGTTGAGGTGCCTCAAAATGATACGCCTGATCTTGCGGCTGCTGAGACACCTGATAATCCTGCTGATACTACGTCGGGTCTTATGCCTGGTATAGCCCCTCTAGGACGATGATCCCCCCGTAGCATCAACTCTAGCAAGTCTCATTCCCCCACCTCTCCCTCGAGCAGTCATAGGAGGGTGTAATGTTTGTTTCTCCCTCCGTAAACTATCAGTAGGGGAAGGCCTCCCTGCCCTAAATCTGTCACTCCTATCCTGAGGCGGCTCAGGCCGTCTCTGAGACGTATTCCTCCGAGACATATCTGCACAGCATTTCCAACAATTGAACAACAGCAACACTTATAATCAACAACAACAATTCAATCTGTAAACTAAAATTCAATCTGTAAACTACCACATTGTCCTGAAACTAACTTTAATCAACATTAACGAACATATTTCTAACTAATTTCATCATTAACAATCCAAAAAACAAAACAAAAAAAAATCATTGAGACATTTTATCAAACACCTACAATGCAACTTTCAATCAACTTAAAATCAAACAATTTCAAATACCTAAAACTACCACATTTCGCTCTAAACAACATCTAAAATACTATTCCTAACTTAATTCATCACTAACAATCATAAAAACTAACATGCAAGCAAAATTTATATAAACCTAAAAATGTTAAATTTCTTATAAAATTCGAAAATTTCAACAAAAAAAATGCAATGAAGTAGGATATTGTGGGAGAAATTGGGTTTGAATGGCGCAAGAATGGTGAAAATCGCACTTGGAGGGGAAATTTTCGTGTTTTGGAAAGTTTAGAAAATGAGGGAATTGGGCGTCTGTTTTGCTGTTATATGACTTAAGTCACGATGCGTGACTTAACTCACGCCGCGCTACTTAAGTCACGCAGCAATTACAACGTGCGTTAGTTAAGTCACGCTGCGTGACTTAACTAACGCAGGGGCATTAGTGTCCATTTAGCTGGGTGGGAGCGAAACGTGTAGGGGAAGAGCAGAAATCTAAAGTAACACCAACTTGTAGATGGGATCAATCAAATGCTTGATGGCTTATAAAAAAAATGCTTAATGGCTACATGAATAGTTTTTTTTAAACTAATTACACTTAATGTCTTGAATTTTATCCTTTTGCGGTACATCTTTGTTGTTGGTGGTGGATATGTCACGGCGGTGGTGGTGGGTTATAGCAACTGCGGTTGTTTAGCCGCTAGTGTCGGTTTTGGGTTTTGGTGCCGTGACTGTTAGGGGAAAGGCCGATTTTTTGGACTTTGTCTTGGTGGTGGCGGTGATGTGTGGTGGTGGTGGTGTCTTTTCCTTGTTCTCGGTGGCCACCTTTATACGATCTAGGTTGTGTTTCCGCTTCAAACCGGCGTTGCTGCCCGTGTTTTGTTGTTCGGTTTCGTCTCCCTCTAGATTCGTGTTTGTGTGGCCGATTGTTTCTTGGTGAGGCGGTTTGGTGGGGTAGTTTTTGTGGTGGTGGTGGTGGTTCGTTTTGAGGTGGTGGTGGCGATGATGTGTGGTCGTGGTGGTGTTTCCGTTTGTGTGGGTGTACGTGGGGCTGTCTCGATGTGGTTTGGATGGGGGGTCGCGGATCTGGTGTTGAAACGGTTGGCGGATGGGAGTTTTTTAAGGGGGGTGGTTGGTGTTGGTTGGTTAGGAGGAGGGTGGTTATTGTGGTGGTTGTTGTGGGAGATTCCTTGTGAAGGCCGACTATGTTTTTTGGATCCTAATTCGTTGTCGCTTACTCTTGTTTATGTCCTTTGAGCTGAGCAGTCTCCTTGTTTTGATTTGATTGACGTTTTGCACAACCGCAAATCTTGTCATTTGTCTTAGTTTTTGTGTGCTGGATGTTGGTGGGCCGATTATTTTGCTTCGAGATCGGGAGCCAGTGTCTTTATGCAATTTGTTTTGACGGGCTTTGGTGTTTCTCTAGTGGACCGGGGATAAGGTGGCCTTCTGATTTGGTCCTGAAGACTGGTGGGCCGATCGCTTTGATTCGAGATCGGGAGTCAATTCTTTGGTCCAAGTTTGGTTTTGGGCTTTTGTTGGTGTTCTTTCGGTGGACCGGAGTTAGTGCGGTGGTGGAGGCTGATTGATCTTCAGAAAAGATGGATGTGGTTCAGTTTTGGTGATGAGGATTGGGTTTTCTTTTACAAGTGTGTTCTTTTCATGTGAGTAGCGACGATGGGTGTTATGGATGTCATTTTTCAGTGGTCGGTTTCTACAAGAGTCTATTTTAGGTGGGGTTGTTTATTTTGGTGGGTGTTGTTCGTATGGGTGTTGATCGTAGGGGGTCTTTGTTGGTGTTTTGTTTTCGGGTGTTTCGCTTGTATACGACGCCTTTTGTTTGTACTTTTTGTTTCACCGATCTCTATTCGTCTTGTGCAGAGATCCGGTTTTTAATAAAATTTTACTGATTAAAAAAAAATATAATTACACGTTGTAGTTGGACTACATACATCACGTGTCTTCCTCCACTATTCAGTGAGTCAGTGGCACAAGATGAACAAAGAATATACAATTTGAGTGCTAGTAATCGTTTTTCCACAGCAATACATGAGGGTTAACTGTTTGTTTCAAAATTAATGTCGGTTAAGACTTTTCATAAAGATTGATAAATACACAAGGGTCGTGATAACTTATACTCTAATGATATATATTAAAGATTTTACATAAATTGGTATTACCTAAAAAAAAAAAACAAATAAATTCGTATAATTTGCAATACATAATTTATACTCGTATTTTTTTTTACTAGCATGTGTCATGTTGGCATTTAACATACAAAAAACGTCGCGTTGCTTTTACTCAACTAATTTTTTTTTTTGACAAAAATAAATGATATTCATTCATTCAAATTGATATAGTACATCGATACAATGCAAATTCGCTAAAAACAAAAGGATGAATCTGCAAACAAACTCAGAACATCCATGTTAATAGCATAAGACGACAAAGTACAAAAGCCTACACATATGACTATATCCATGTCTACGGATCTGCAACGTTGAAGACGCCAAAGTCATTTATTGGATCTGCACTGGATCTAAGCTGATTTGACAATGTGAATCAAACAAATACCTGAATAAAACAAGAAAGACGACAAACAACGTCGCACAAAGATGACGAACAACACAACGTCGCACTAAGACGACGAAATCATGGAAGAAAAACGAAATAGATGTGAAAATCACTTATTTCAATAAAAGGGAAAGAGAAAAACGATTTAGAGGGGTGATTTTGGGTCAAAAATTGACCCTAAATCACCCCTCTTTGATGGATGAAGGAAATGAAACTAGGGTTTTGGTGACGGCTCACACAAGAGAAGGAGAAGAGAGAGAGAAAAGAGTCAACTAATCTTATTTGTTATTGGTTTGTTTGACATCAACATAAATACAAAGTGAAAATTAAAATAGTGCACATAATATTAATTGGTTGACATAATTGAAAAAAAATTAATTCTATAGTAAAAAGTAAAAATGACATCAATTTTGAAACAAATATGTGATATTTATCCTAAAGCAGAGATAATATTTTAATGAAGAGGAGTGTGTCTAGACCTTACATGATCCTATTAATATGATGGTTTTATTTAGAAACACCACGTATAATGGTCATGATTAAAGTTATTTAAAGATTCTTTAAAAAAAGTTATTCAAAGATCGATCTTGTTCCACTTTAAAAAGTTTTAATTGTATGCAAAATATCTTTTTTGGTCTTTTAAGTTTATCAAAAATATCAAATTATTCTTACTAAATTTTTTAATTTGATGTTACGGTAGCTTCTTTAAGCTACTTCAACCATTTAATGAGAAAAAGTAAGGAACGATTAATAATTTTCAATAAAAGTCACAAATACCTTAATTGGTTATTGGATATGCTATATAATTAGCAAAATACTAGTGCTGCATATTATTAAGGTAATTATCAATATAGAATAAAAACATTTCGAAATATGTTATAAAACATTACTTCTTCCGTCCCTTATTATAAGTTATTTTGAAAAGAAAAAAAAAAAATTCTCGCTAATACAAGTCATGTCATAGTATCAATGAAACATTAAAATTTAGATTGCATATGGGTCGAAGAAACTCCACCTTGTATTTCTGCAGTCTTGGCATTTGATTGATTGTCAGACTTTCGTTATTGAAATTGTCTTTAACGTAAAAAAAAAACATTTTACATAAACCAACAAAAAAAACATTAAAATTACTTTTCATATTAAGTCATATAGTATTTATTACTTTTTGTTTTTTCAATTTTATTAATTTCTCGTTCACATACCATTAATGAATTATAATTTTATAAAGTACTTTTTATAATGTCTACATCTTATACAAATATAAACTCTTGGAGAAGGAGTGTGTGCGCACAAAACTTTAAAATAGACTCGTCTTATATTGACTCTACTGTTGAGGAGAATATCAAAAGCATGGACTCTATTATTAAGGAGGATGTAGTGTGGCCGTATATCAAACTAACCATGGACTAGTTTAACTTGTGGTTAGAGAACACCACAAGTTGAACTAGTCCATGGTTATGGAGTTGGAATTTGTCAAGATAACAAGCTCGTTGACATGAATAAATAGACGAATGTAGTCCCAATTTCCGATCATGTGAGGGTTTCTTCGCCTAAGAAGATATGGTCTACCACAAGAGATGTAAGTTTGTCTACGGTTGAAGTTTTGGAAAAACAACAACCGATAAATATGAATTCTACACTTAATATCCATTTGGTTCATGAGAAATTTTGTAAAAATAAAAAACTAAAAGATATTTCCTCGTATTTTGGTGCTTAGATTTTGGTCAAAAGGTATAATAGGCGAAAGCAATTGAGTGGTACATCTCAATTGTATTTTCTGAAGAAAAAAATGACCAAGATATGAATATGTCATTGTAGATAAAGATTTTAGGAGTGGTGGTTCACATGTTGCATAAAAATTTCATCAAGCGAGGGGTAATTTACAAATATGGTATTTATAAGTAAACACTAGTCCTACTAGCCAAAACAGTCTGACCTAAAGAATTTAGTGTTGCTCGACTATTTACACAGATAATTCATGAATTCTCTCATTGTAGGGGATACACAACGCCCCATATTTGGTATGATTTTCCAGTTTTCTGGCAATTTCAGTTTTTCCTATCGTGACACGTCACTCTAAACGTGGTTTCGTGCTTCTAGTTTCCTTTAGTTGGTGGTGATGTAAACATGGAGCACATGTAAATGCTCAATTATCAAGTCTATCGAGTTTTGATTGATTCAACTAACTCATATTTCGTTGTATCCGTACTCGTCTAACCCTCGATTGACTGAAAGGAGTTCATCTGACCTAAATCATATGTCCACCAAATTTAATAAACAAATTGTTACAAAATTTTTACTATATAGATTTGATTTCTTAAGACACTCATTAGCATTCTTCTTATAAATTTTTTTTTTTTTGAAGGAAGCATTCTTCTTATAATTTATTAGGTGAAGCATAGCTGTATTTATATGTAAGTATGTGCGAATTATTGGATTCGGATCAGATTGTGCGAATTGTTTTGAAACTTGAAAATCAGGCGAGGCAGTCCCATATCACGGAAAGAAAGGCCAATGACATCAAAGAGGCAATTTTAAATTTGTGTTATCAAAGACTTGTCTATCCTATTTTAAGCTTACCATTTTAAATTTGTTGTTGTTCGAGTGTGATTTACGTATATAAACTGGAATGCACGAGCATCATAATCAACTTGTTTTATGTGGACATCTTCATTTTTTTTTCTTTTAATTAGTCTAATAATTATACATTATTATTTCCTTTCAATTAGCTTAGGGATTATAAATTACATTTTTAAAGAGAATAAATAGGGTGTTTGAAGGTCAAACTCCAACCCCAACATATATCATACAATGTTTCTATCAGTTGAACTAAATTCACATTGACATCTTTAATTTTTTCTTTTACCTATACAATATATGGTATATAATATTTTTTCACTACTTTTAAATTTTTGTTTTTAAATTCTATAGAAAGTTTCTTTGGCTTCCCCAATATATTTTTTATCAATTTCGATTTATATGAAAATTAAAATAAATTGAAGCTTTTTTAAATTCTATAGAAAATTTCTTTGGCTTCCCCAATATATTTTTTTATCAAGTTCGATTTATATGAAAATTAAAATAAATTGAAGCTTTTTCAAAATGCTACTAAATTTTGTAAACAAATGAGATCAAAATTGCATGTCTTTTTTTAGGGGAAAATAGCTTGTTCTTATATCTCAAACCTAACTACAAAATATGTACAATTATTGAGGAAAAATCAATTATTTTCTATCTAATCAAGTTATTGATATAAAGTGTTACAATAATTGATTTTTCTATCTAATCAAGTTATCTAATCAAGTTATTGACATAAAGTGTTACAATAATTGAGGAAAAATCTAATTACATGCATGCAATATACAACCAAATTTAATAGGTGGAGGTCATTCACTGAGGTTAAGGCGGTATAGAGGCCCAAACTTCCCCACCTCTACACAACTAAGTGGAGAAAACCATGCAGTCTATATCATAAGCACAAAAGAACCAACACTAAATTCCTCTAACCCAACACCTATACAAATTTACTAATAGGTTCCACTAACAACTCGATATCATTACATTTGAATGATACTCATTTATTTTATTTCAATATATTAAATGAAATCCGCACAAAAAATGAAGATCGAGAAGATTATTCTATAAACACTCTTCTCTATAAGCTCCAACAAATGCCACTCTAGAATAGAAGTGTCTACAATACAATAAACAATTTGGTTTAAGATTTCTAATCCATAATATTAAAACCATTTATTAAAAGATATCAACCATTGTCTAGAAGTCCTAACTCAACTGACAAATATCGACATTGCAAAGCCGGACGTCGTGACCCGAGACCTCACAATTGTGTGTGAGTTTAATTTTAGTGGATTATCACTTCATCTAAGATCAAAAGAGAAAAAAAATATCAACTCTTTAATTAGATCTCAATTATTTCGAGAGAGTATTCTCTATGTTTAGTCGTGGAAATACTTACTATACCAAAAATATGGTTAGACATACCACTTTCAGCAAGATCATGTGGTCTTTCCTACAAAAAAGAAAAACCAAGATCACGTGGTTTCGATCTAAATGAATATGATATAATGAAAAAAGTATATTATCTACTTAATAAATTATGTATGTAAACAGACTGCAGCGAATCGGAAACTTCAACAGATAATTATTTGTTCCCTCAAAAAAGATTATTTTACTTATATATACAACTTTATCCTCGTGGCACAAACGTTTTTTTCTTTCATTTTTTCGACAATCGCGGCTCAGACGTTCATTAAATAATGAAGTCTTTATTTTAATAGAAGGTTCAATATAATTTTTTTGAAAGAAATAGAAATTTCAATATTAAAATTGATATAAGGGGTCAAAAAAATATTAAAATTGATATGGAAATCCAATTGGATGATCGCGACATAATAAGAACAGTATTGCTTTTTGCATATTTTTTGTCAAAAGAAAAACAGCTGTATTTCAAAATTATTTATGTAAGCCGATAGGGCGTGATAATATTTCAGTTGTTTCCCTCAAAAAAAAAAAAAAATTCAGTTGTTCTTTCCCTTAAAAAAAAAATTCCAGTTGTTCTTAAAAATAGGGTCTTGTTAGGGCATTGTTTAAGAAACCCACAAAAAGAAAATTTGTCTTGAAAATACAAGTCAAACATGTACAAAAGTCATAATTACTCAATTTCCAAGGTAAAACCTACTAATTTTGGATGCTTAAACAATGCCCTAAGGGCACTTGTTAGCATTTTTCTTATATATATATATATATATACACACACACACACACACGTGTGTGTGTATTTAAGTTGTATTATTTTTTGAACAAGGCAAAATAAAACATATATTAACGAAACATCCTTTCTGACTTGTATAAGGAGTGCCAGAACAGAGAGCAAACAAAGTTTACAGAGTTCATCTACAATGTACAAGTACCAAAAAGCAAAATTACATGACAATACTCAAACAAGCCAAGGGGTTAAGCAACCAACAATGATAATGAAAAGCAAAAATTACATGTTTCGCCTTCAGCCACCTAAAAAATAGTAGCTTCACCTTTTCCACTAATTCATCGATTGATACTGCCTTATTATTAAAAATCATATTATGACATTCTTTCCATAACACCCAAGTGTACGTTAGCCAAATTAAAATAAGAGGCGAACAAAATCGTCCGTGATTTCCTCTCAATTGACCAAACTGCAAAAAGTGTTCGGTCAAAGACATAGGATCAACCCCTGAAATATCAAACTGACGGCACAATTTATATAAGTTGTATTATTCTAACTAACCAAAAACCTGCACTCACATGTTTGTTTTTTAGTTCTTCTAACATTTTTAATTATGAACAGTGTTTTTTTTATATAAAATCTTGATTTGATTAAAAGTTTAAATATAAATGTTTATAACTTTAAATTATAATCCTTCAAAAAGAAATTATAACAAACTCAATAAACCATGTTTATTTATTTCAATTACACCAACAAGACAGCAATATAACAAATATAATATAAATTTTTATCTTTTAAATAAAAGCAACAATAAACATTATTTAAAAAAAATAATTGAGATAATGAAAAAGTCGGTCCGGATAAAAAAATTCAAAACAAAAATAATATATGTATAGAGACGACATTTTTTTTTTTGTGAAGAGATAGAGAGCCCGTTTGTTTGGGATTTTTTTGTAAAAAAATATATTTTTTTAATTAAAAAGTAACTCTTTTTAAAAAAATTTGTAATGTTTGCTTCAGATTTTTTTTAAAAAATCACATGATATAAGTTTTTTACGTGTTAAATGACACTAACATTTCCTATAAAAAAAATGACTAACATAAAATAGAGAGGATATCCCTTTCAAAAATAAAATAAAATAGAGGTAAAAAAAAATGACTAACATAAAATAGAGAGGATACCGACGAAATTAGATCATCTCCCGCCTTTTTTTTCAGCCCCCCTCCTTTATTAGAGATATAGTTAATGTTAATGAAGGGCCTAAATTAGTATTGAATGGCTTAGATTATAGCAGAACAAACAACATGAGAGAATTAGCTGGAGAGGATCCAAATCCGATATCAACATCAATTGGCTTACGGTAAAAAAATCAACATAGTTTGACTTAGGGGTGTTCAAACTCGAACCAATCCAATAGAAAAACCGCAAATCGAACCAATCCAAATCGAAACCGCAAAAATTCGCATGTATTCAAATTATTTTTTACTCAACCACATAGTTTGTTCGGTTTACGGTTTTTTTCTTACCAACCGAAACAATCTAAACCAAACCACAACATAAAAAAATATATTAATTAAACATATGTTACCTAGACCAATACTCTAATAAACTTAATAGAAAATTGTATAAAATGAAATATGTTTTCTCTTGTTAAGTTTCTTCTTTACTTTTTATTTCAAAAATGTGTTTATGTGCTACTTGAAACTTTTAAATAATGATAAAATCTTAGTTTTTTGCATTTCCTACAAAATAAATTACTTTTTGTCCACGTTTTTAATTTGATCTATGTAGTTGTGAACATTGTTGGATAAAAATAAAATTGTAATGTTGGATGAAATTTAAAACATTGAAGGAAACATGAATGAAAATATGTTGTGTATTAACTTTTTAACTTAATTTTAAGGTCGGAAACAACAAATTGTATTGTCTCGACAAAACCGCATCAACCGATTCAACCAAAACTGCATTGGTTTGATTTAGTTTGCTTTGAATTGTATTTTTAAAGCCAACCGAACCAAACCAAACCGCATGCATTTTTATTTTGCAGTTCGAATGACTTTTACTCTCCAAAATTCAAACCGAATCAAACCGCACGTGAACATCCCTAGTTTGACTATGCTTATAAAAAAAAACATCAACTGGCTATTATCTACCTTTTTTATGGGTGACATTTATTTACATTTCAATATACTTTACCTAACCCTAAACATGTGTGAGAATTAAAGTGATATTTTAGCACATAAAATTGACATCAAGTTTGAAAATAAATTCGATGGTTTATGTAATTTGAGATCTAGTTTAGTTACAAATTAGTGTTAGGAAGGCAGTAGTATATATAGCTATATCCGACTTATTAGAAGGAATCTTTATCATTTGTAACATTCATATTTGCCATCAATACAAATACTCATCCACCTTTCTTTCATGGATGTCATCATGTGTTTCATAATAGGGAAATGATATTTATAGCGAGAATATCATCGCGAAAGCATAGTGAACTGTTTTTTTGCTAGTTATTAAACGGTGACTACCCACGTGTTCTTCATGATTTCAGGAACTGTGCCTTTACCTAAACTGTGACACGTAATTTTGTGATTAATTCGGGAAGAAAAACTTCGCTCAATATAACATTGCTCTTCATAATAAATGTTCTTTAAAAAAACAAAGTTTCATAATAAATGTGATTCAAAATGTGGTTAACATAGTCGCATTGATGGTTAATGATGATATAACAGTGTATTACAACGTATTAATTATCCACTTTACAGAATTGACTACAATTTTAAACATCATTCATGATAATGTATTTTTTTGGTAGAATAACAAAAAAAGAAGCTATGAACATAGTTCAATCTGGGACACAAGTCTCAACACAATCTCCAGCTTCAATGAATGAATTTTTCAAAGTGTCACACATGGCCTTAAAGAGTGTCTAAGCTTCGTCAAGAAATTCGCACAATACTTGCCCTTTCTAAGCACATATAATTGGAAAGAAGTGTTAAAAATATGTTTCTTTGAACCAAAAATCTTCACAACACAAAGAAGCATATATACATACATATGGAAGTAATGATTTTGCAAAGAAGATAGAGGAATTCTAATGATTTCTTCTCGCAAATAACCGGTCGAGTAGAGTTTTTCATGACCAACATCAAACCTAAACACCAATAGCTTAGCAAAAGTATATATATGAATTCAAATTGTTGTTTTTTTTAATATTATTTGTCTGTGAACATATATAAATCATGTATACAAGAATTTATAAATTTATATGATAAATTGTTGTGAAATGTATACCGTTCAGAATCACACCAATGAAAAAAACAAAGATATGTGGAACAAAGGATAGTGGTAATCCTAGGTCTAAGTTTCTTCAAGCAACAACACACACAAGAGCTAAAACAATGATACAAACACTAACCAAGCATAGAGATAAGCAAGCTTAAAAGGAAATAAACAAACACACACAAGATAGTAACCCAGTTCGGTTCAATATGACCTACTCTGGGGGAGAGAGCAGCTCTCCAATCCACTATGAAAAGATGTTACAATAGGTTACAAGAAATCAGTCTTATACCTAATCTCTACCCTTTGTTTCCTTCACCACACTCATATGAATCTTACTAGAGAATACACAAAAGAAGCTTTAGATCCTTCCAATGATGTAATCTCACTACCCAACGTGATTACAATGTTTATCCCAACCCTAGAGACCCCCCTTACAAAGATACTCA
>Ga0315915_1002012_pt1 | contig 25258 bp, 9 predicted proteins | sample MpolbnodulesMG_FD_207738 | JGI IMG/M metagenome (GOLD analysis project Ga0315915, IMG submission 207738) | Medicago polymorpha root nodule microbial communities from Los Angeles, California, United States - branched nodules | ecosystem: Host-associated > Plants > Roots > Nodule | place: USA...
TACACCACTACTAATTGCTCCATAAGTCATATCATATTGCTGCTAAACCTTTGACAGAGGTGGAGACTGGGACTCAGGTGGGTCATGCAACGGTGAAACTGAACCAGTTTTAAATGGGTCCATCCTCAATAACTATCCTTTGAAAATGAAGATAGTGGAAGAAGTGATCCAGGGAATGAAGGTTCCAGTTAAGCTACTAAATGTCACAAAGCTGACTAATTTCCGCAAGGATGGTCACCCATCTGTCTTTGGCAAGAGCATAACAGGCGGAAGGAAAGTCTCCTTAAAGCGGCAGGACTGCAGCCATTGGTGTCTTCCTGGGGTCCCTGATGCATGGAATGAGCTAATTTATGCCACTTTGGTTTTGCAACAGACAAATTCAAGGAACTGACTTAAAGAGTCCTTTCTTTGAAGGAGTTTACTTTTTGTGCGGGAAAGAAAGAAGTAAAAAAGTGAAAGGCAATTGAGGACAATGGAAAGTGTGCCATTAGTTGTATATCATGACAATTCTTCAAACATGAAAAAATCAACACAATAGCTAATAGCATGATAAGGCTTTTTCATTGATGGTTAAATTTCCACCCCTTGAATTCAGCAGGATTGTGTTTCATTTCACCCATAAGGGTCTTGATCTCATCGGTTGTTTGATGTGGAACTCCGTTGGATAAGCTTATTCATCAAATGTCTCTTGTACGTTAAAAGCATATATAAATTAACCAGGCTTTGGGGTGTAGGATTTGACCTGTTTAGATTTTGATGTATAAGTTTTTACATTTTATGTAACCTCAACCTCTCTTCATCGGGCTCATTCTCGCACACTCACTCGATATCTTGTTTCTATCTACTCCATTACGAGATCAGGTATGCCTCTCTCGTCATGACTGCATCTCTATTTTATTTTTCCCGTCCTTCTCTATTTGCTAATGTCTGTTATATTTAAGTTCTTTTTTTCCTCTTCTCAATATGGAAAAAGCACTGACCTTGGTTAAATCTGTTATTTGTGTCTCCCAAGTCCCATGCAATTTTACATTTATCTACTCTTTTGAATTAATGGTAACCTTTATGTTTTTATTTCCTATATAAATCAATTAACAATATGTTTTTATTTCCTATGTAAGTAAAAATTTATTTCTTATTATCACTTATTTTTTTTCTTCTTATTATCACTTAAAAAACTCTCTCTCTCCCTCTCTCACACACACACACGGATAAATTCCATAAATATTTTAAAATAACTTTTCACTTCTACAGTATTTTTTTATCACATTCACAAACTAACAAGTTGACTGCTCTCAAAAAAGGCGTACATAATTACTTGTGTATTACAATTTAAACCAAATTAGCCACATAAATTGGTGTCGGGGAGAATTGAACTTGAAATAGGGGCACCCTCGAAGATTTCAAGTTATCACCTGACCAACCCATATGGGTTAACAGGCGGACCATGTTTTAGGACCATCATTTCAAATACGCTCTTTTATCACTGTAAAAGAGAAAAAAAACTCTTGTCATAAATTATTCATACTAGATAAATTTCCCATTTCACCACATCGGTGTGATGATATTTTAGTAAAGTGCTTAAATTATTCGCTTTTTTAAACTATTTCACTTTTTCTCTATAGGTTATATATTTTACATGAATTGTTGGATTGAGATTTTATATGGAAAATATTATTAAGATGCATCAAGATTAACCTATAATTAGAAAAAGTTAAATTAAGTTTGATAGAAAAGGTCAAATTCAAAGAGTTAAATTAACTTTTATCAGCAGAACTAGTCAAGAAATATAATCTTCCACAAGAAATATAAACTAGGAATTTTCATAATCATATTTTCAATAAAGCCTTGGTGTCTTTCACACCATTATGACCCACATACAAATCTTGCTGATGCTATTAAATTGCAGTGCAATGCCAAAGGAGTTGGTGGATGCTGATGAAAGAGATGACCAAATGATTGGTGTCCTGTGACCGCGATCTTTGTTTATTATGGTTGTGTAAAGACGCTCTTATCCCGTGTTTTCTTCGTTAGGGTGGGTCTTGTTTTCATGGCGTATAGGAAAAGCATTGTGTTAAAAATAGTGAAATAGACAAAAAGGCAATGTAACTTTCAGTAATATAATATTTTTTTTCTGGAAACTATTAGAGATATAAATTAAAAATGAGATTACAACATGAACAAAAGTCAAATTTTATTTCCCTAAAAAAGTCAAATTTTTATGTTTAAAGATTTTATTAGGTCACTTTGCTTAGATGCCAAGGAAGAAATCCCAATGTTATGCACTTTGTCAAAAATAAAATAAGAAAACAAACTTGTCTCAAAATCTTGTACAGTGGGAATGGGGTCCGACAGATATCATTATCATGTTGGAATAATTTTGAGGCAAATAGTTGTAATAGCTGTTATTTTATCTTCATTTTTTTTTTTTGGTACAAATATCTTCATTTTTTTTAACTATGGAATAGTTCATCTGCAAAAAAGTTTCTTTAGAAGAAATATTATTTAGAAAATTTAGTTAATATAATATTAATATATTTTCATTTAAATAAATAGAAAAAAGACATATAAAAGGAACACAATTTTTATTCCGATGAAAAGATAGCTCTCATGAACGTCTAATCTTGCCATGTTGATGTATTTGAGTTGTAGTTGTAAAAAACAAATGTCTAGAAAATGTTTTGCCATGGAGAGAGTATTATGTATCGTTTAGATCAATGATTCATAGACACACGTTTCCTTGTACACCTGTTATACATCTGGCCATGTGGACAGCAGCTTTGTAATTTTGTTAAAAGGCAGGGGTAAAATTGAGATTTCACGTGCCATTTTCTCTGAACTCTTCTTTCTCTCCTCCATCCACCTCTCTCTCCGATGTCCCTCTCTTTGCTTGCCGGCTTCTGCCACGACTCTCTCTCACATCTACCCAAATCATAATAAAGAACACAAATCCAAATCAAATCGAAAAAGGAAATGTAAGACCAAAAAAATGTTTTTGAATCTGAAATGGGTAAACAAGTGTTACCCATCACAAGTTCTATCTTGAATCTAAAATACTTATTCAAAATGTATAATATGCTGGTTAGTCAGCTTCCATGGTTTTGTCCTGTCCTCTTCACTTAAATTTTGCTTTACTTTAATTTATGTTATAGTTTCCACCCAATTTTCAAAGTGGTCTATCATAATTTTTTCTACCCGACCGCCAATCTCTCGCCTTCGGAAGATCTCGCGACTCAACGTTGGGGTGGTGGCTTGATCGAAGACCGGCGAGACCGTGGGCCGGAGGCAGTGAGGAAGACGTCGGAATAGTGGAGAAGGGTGGGAGGGAAAAAACAGCGAAGGAGAGAGACCGTGAGGGAAACATTATTTCCTTTTCATTTTTTTTGTTTTGTTATTCTCTTTATTCTCAGATGGAACATTTATTATTTATTAATGTCAAACATGTTGCACATAAGGGGTGTATAGAGAGGTTTGCCACATATGAATGTTCATGTATCACCTCTCATGGTTTATGGGAAAGAAAACTTGTTAAATGTGCTGGTCAAATTCTTTTCAAAAAAAATAAAATTAGTAAATGAAATTTATTTGATCTTTTTTTTTTTAAGAAATTTTTTATTTGATCATTAAAATCAACCTAACCTAATTATTTTTCTTAAAAATTATGCACAATTCCAAGTAAGATATTTTCTTCAAAATAAAAGTAAGATATTTATCATGAGACAGGGGAGTACTGGTAATTAAGAAGATTGTATGATCCCCTCAAAAAAAAAGAAGAAGATTGTATGAGAATTCCTCCTTACTAGTTTTTATTTTTTATTTTTACGGTCGTCATACTAGGTTCCTAATTCGATTTCTTTAAGAAAATAAATTTCTTAGAAAGGAGCCTTGTCACGTTTTGCTCTCCTGAACATGATTTATTTGTTGGTAGGAAGATATTTGGGAATTTCGTTCAAATTGTTTATTGACATTCAACTAGAAATTGATAAACACGTTTAAGAAATATTTTCCATTTTATGTCCTTAAATGTACACTATTTTGACTATAATTCTAATTTAAAATATAATACAAGATAAAGAAAACATTATGTACAAATATGAGAGCACATGAAAAAAATTCCACGGTACTAATTTTGGAATTGTGATCTCCTGTCATCTAATTCATGCAATATCACATATAGTTAATTTCGATTGTTTATTTAAGATGGAATGAATCAAATTACACCATCTATTTCGTGTAGTGAAATAATCTCAGTTGTCGATTTAAATCAAACAGTTGCGAGCTGTAACTATGTGACATAGTTGCAACCGGGAATCCAATTCCCTAATTTTGTAGGAAAATAAATCGGGCAATGTAAATCATGGAAGTGCTTTCTTTCCTATTAAAAATTTGTAAAAAACATCAATCGGTTGTAACCTTTGAAGTGATGGAATTTTAGCTCATTCCGTGTGAGCTAATCAAAATATACTGTTGTTTCTTCAACGTAGGAAATATGGGATCCAATCCAACACATGTATAATACCTTTTGAAACAAAAATAAGCTATAAAACACATATCACTCTTTTCAATTTACAAAGATGCTGACTTGATAGTCAGATAATTAATTAACCTGCACTTAAAAAATTAGTTCATATATTATTTCCTATCAAAATAGTAACTAGCTTATTCGCGAACAAAGTTTTAGTTCACTTGAGCCATACTCCATAAGAAGGTAGGTTCACCGTCAATATAAAGAGATATCATTTATAGGTAATTTGTGAGTATTTTTTGATTACGTTGTTCTCGTCTTCTATCAACGTAATAGTTATGCAATCTAATCATCTATATTTGCTTATATTTTTTTTCTTCATCTAGTAGCCTAGTGATTAGAGCTCACACAATTTAATTGTGGAGAAATGGAGTGTCTGAGGTTCAAACTCCGGCCTCTACATATAATATGCAATATCCTTTCAAACTGAGCTAAGCTCACGGGATATTTGCTTATATTTTTTAAAACTTAAAGTATTATTTTACATTCTTTTAAAGTTATTTAATAAAACCTTTGATTTACCGGTTAAATGAAGTATTTCATTTTAGAATTACTCTTGTGTGAATTAAGTCTTGAGAATGCTTGGGTGGTGTTAGGACTTGTCAATCATCCCATGCAATTCCTCTCAATGGGTTGTTGCCTTTGCTACTTTGACCTGCAAATTAAACCTACTTGCGGGTTGGTAATGATGAATGGCATTATTCAATTACTAAAGCACACAGCCACACAGGTTTGTGGTGTACTTTTATAGTTAAATTAATTGATATGTGGAACATTAAGATATATAGCGATCATAATCTTCCATTCCGATCCTTTTATTTTTTTAAAACGCGTAAGTTTTTTTCTTCAAATTAATGGTTGATTAAAAATAAATCAGTTATACGTTAAAGCTAACACCCTGGTCCCATGAAGAGAAGTCCTATACTATAAATTTTACTCCTACATTTATAATTAAAAACACGTCAACAAGAAATGTATTGAGAAATTTGGGTAGGACTTCCTTAGGACCCCACACACCATATTAATAATAAAAAAAGATATCAAGAAACCTAGTTTTTATTCAGAATATATAGGAGATGGATTAAATTAAATGAATCAAATCGATTACAAAATCCTATCTATATAGCTAGATCAGATTCATTATTCCAACAATTTAATCCTTGTTACTAATTATTAGTGGACTCACTTAGGGAATTGTTTGATCAATCTCTTTGAATTTCAACCATCCAAACACTTATTCCTTATCTGTACTGACTAAATGGCATATATAGCTTCATTAAATCAAATAATATAACAATTCCAATCAAAATAAAAATAAAAATAAAAGAGAGAAATGGTGAGTTAATATTTTTGATATATTGAATCAATAAGGGAGGCACCTAATAAATAAATTAATTAATTAATTAAACTACACGTGTCTAACCAACGTCCCAATTTCATATACCTAATGTGAGGAATTGGAGATACACGTGTTTTCAATTTTTTTTTTCCTGATTATTTGCTAGCTTTCTGTAACAAAGCAATCTAATATCTAAGCATTATCAATTTCCCACCTCTAATTCTAATTTAATTAACTAACCATCAATTAATAAATTATTCTTCTGATCTTCATTGTGCTTCAACGGTTTCTGCTCGCAAGAAGAGCACATAGTACTATGAGTCACCACTGGTTTTGATGATAAACGTTGAGGGCATAACGGAAATTGTCCAACAACTTTGAGTTCCTGCAATTCCTTCTTTAATCTTTTGTTCTCGTCACTTAGATTTTGACAATGTTTTTTCAACAACTCATAATCCACCTCTATCTGCTTCAGCTTAGTCCTGTGTTATATAAATAAATAAATAAATAAATACAAGAATTTATAAACTAATACTAGAAATTGAATATATAATACTAGTACGTATACCACAATCGATATATACATATAGCTTAGTCAACAACATAAATAAATAAAATTAAATAGGTGATATATTCAGTTACGAAACCCAGATAATATGAAAAAAAATTAATGCTAGACAACAATGAAAAGGGACCCATAAATTAACTAACGTACCTTGCTCTCCTGTTCTGAAACCAAACCTCAATTTGTCTTGTCTTTAAACTCAATTGGTCAGCAAGTGCTATTTTCTGAACCTGCATATATATGAAACCAAAACTAACGCATAAACTCATTTCTACCCTTGTCATATAGAAAAACTAATTATTGTTGAACAAAAAAGAAATAGTAAATAGACAATAATTTTTTTTTTTCAATTTGCCATTAAAAAAATAATAATATAATTCGGTCTATTAAAGTTTTACAACCTCAATCTGATAAGCTACATATATAACATTTTTTAATGTTGCCAAAATCACAATATGACAGATTGTGATACATGCTAAAACATGTTATAAGGTTTGGTATGAATGAATGAATACCGGATTAAGAGTGTTATGGAGCTTGAAGGTGCTCTCAAGCATGGATGATTGCTCCTTTGTTAGCCTCAGTTTCTTTCTACTATCGTTGTTATCAGAATCAGTGCTACACGTTACATTTTGATAATATTGGTGTCTCTCCAAATTGAATCTTTCACCCTTGTTGTTGTTGTGTACGTTCATAGCTTCTTCTTTTGGACAAAGCTCAAAAGCTAGGTCAAAACAAGGTGGCATCACAGGTTTATTCACTAATTTCTGCTTCTTCTCCTTTGTTGCACCCATTCCAAGACCAAGACATAAACCTGTATTGCATTCTTCATCACTTTCCATGGCTACAATAGTTGGTTGAGAAAAGAGAAAGAAAAGTAGAAAAGAAGGGTGTTGGAAAATGATAGTATGAATTAGTCAAATAAATATTATTGGGAAAGTTGGGGTTTTATGGGAAGGGCTAAGGTGGATTTAATACAGATTTTATTGTTGGGTTTGGTCATGGTCTTGTAGATCATTCAATCTCAATCAGTTTTGTTTGACGACTTGTTGTTTTCATCACAAACAAATAATAATAATAATAATATTAGTGTTACTACATTTATATATATATGGAGTGGTTATGATACTAATGGAGTATTTAATAATGATATATAATAAAATGGGAGAGGAGAAGTAAGACCATGCGTTAGACTTGACTTATGACTCCGTTTGGAAAACTTTTCTTAATCATGATAGTATTTGACAATTTTGGTTTTTTAATCATTTTAATTTCCTATCATATCTTATGATTATTCCTTTGTTTCATATATTCAATATTCAATCTACGTCATGTCTTACCTTATGATCGGCCCAAATGAACAAAGGTAGCCTTTCAATTTTTCTTAAGCATGTTTTACGATGAATTCTTTTTTAGTTACCTTGTCCTTTTTTATAAACAAAATCATTATTAAATTATCAATTATCCACTATTAAGTTCTATCTGATTAAAAACTAATATATTAAATATATAAAATACTTTAGAAAAATCAACTAAACTTTTGTGTAAATAAAAATTAGTTATGCATCGGTAAATTATATATTAATTACTTTTAAGAATATTTGAAAATAATATTATTTACTATTTTATTTCAAAGGTCCACGTGACGTGTCTCATTATTTTAAATGAAAAGTAGATTTATAATATAATAATAAAAAATTCTCTTCATGTTATTTAGTTTGTTTGTGTTTGGGTTAATTGGAGAAAACAGAACAACCGCTGTTTCAAACAAAATAAAGTATCATTTGTTCATATTTTTTATAAAGTTAAGTTATAATCTTTTTTATGGTTGAAAACTAAAAGTCCAATGTTAACTTTTGACCTTAATCATTGGTGCGTGAATCTGTTAATTTAACCACTTAGCTTATGTGCTTTGTTGGTTTCTTTGTTGTGGTATTGTATGTAACTTTGAGTTCTATTTGTTCACTATTATTACTAGGTAAAACCTTTTTGTGGTTGATATATTATATTTTGTCTTGTTAAAAATGGAGCAAATGTGATATTTTATTAAAATTTAAATTTAAAAAAGTTTAAATGTCTGCTTTTGAATTATTTTAGAGTTACAAAATAAATTGTTTAGGAGAACCCGAGTTTGATTCTTTGATGACACAATTCTTAGCCAGACTATATTATCTTACAAGGGTCTTTTTCTTAAAAACCGAAAGATTAACCTCAAATGTTGACTCAAACTACATAGTATTAATAGATAATAGAATTATATTGGTCTAAATTTTGTGACAGTGACGTAGCAACTGTTTAGTTGACATAGACCCAAACTGAAGAGAGAAAAAAATCAGTACATTCCTAAAACAAATCCTTACTTAGCTAATGTTGCATGAACTTTGTGCGGGGTGCATCGCTTTTGGTTATTTATAATATTCCATTTTTATTTGTTCAAAAAAAAAACTAATGTTGCAGGAAACATCTTTGCCATTGATTTTACTATTTCCGTCCTTAATTATGTATAACTCTCAGTTTCAAATGACGTAGATAATAAGTCTTTTTTTTTCGTTTTTTGGAAACAAAATATTTCTTCCAGGACATCGTTGATTTTAGCTTATGACCTAACATTTGTTTGTTTATATATATTTTTTACAATGATTTGTTTGTTTAAAATTAATCAGTGGTAAATATACTTTCCCCAAGAATAATCTTGTTCTCTCGCAGAGCAAGCAAAAACTCCCCCCCTATAATAAAAATTTGGGCTAATTCAATTACGGGCTGTTATAGAATTGGTAATTATTGAGGTTGGACCACACTAATGATCAATTAATTATAGAGTTTCTAATTGTCAATAGCCAATTATTCAAGAAACGGCTAAAATGTGATGAAACGAATGGTACTAGTATTACCTAAGGCAAAGGTAAACTGCTGCATGGTGTTAACATTGAAAGGCATGCATTAATTTGTTCTCTATATGTTGCCACTCTAAGAGGGTGGAATTGAAGAGACTGATCCCCACTACTCAAGCAAATGCTTTAATAATCATATAATTATGCAGCTACTTGTAATTTGCAACTTGCAACAAACATGTGCATTAACAAACGACAACTCGACAAGAATCTAAAATGTTTGTTTATTCCTACCTGTTACGGCAAAACAAGAAGCTAACTTTCATTTTTTTTTCACTTTCCATTTTTAGTTTTACAACATTTCAATTTTTTTTCCATTTTTGGAATTACAACACCCCATTCTTATTACCATTTCTTTTTAGGAAATGTTAACGGTGCTCCGGACACTCTTTAAACATTTAAAGTGTAAATTTTTTATAAAAACTATATAATTATTGCATTGAAAATTGAAATCTTTAACTTTTTTAAAGAATAATTTATTTATTAGGAATCCTTAAAGTGTGTCTCGGAGGTACTCTTTAGCAAGACACTTCTTATTTACTTGTTTTAGGATTATGAGGTGTGTTATTTAAATACAAAAATGTTTGGTATCATATCTGATCCTATAAAATGCAATTCAAAAGTGTGTGGTGTTGGAATCGATGAAGGAGAACAAATAATATAATACGTTTAATATAATACAAGCCAAAGTTGAAGGATTTTCAACCAACAACATTGAACTAATTGAACTCGAAACCAGAACCAAATCAATAGATTCAGCCCTCTATGAAAATGACGACGATAGCGTGGCTGCAGCCACTGCTGTTTCAAACGAACCTTTAAACCAACCAGATCCTTGAAAACCAAGACCAAGCTTTTGCCGACGCTTACTAAGCTCACATCACAAAAACAACAGTTGATCAAGCGAACCCAACCAGGATAATAGATCCAACACATTTGGTTGTGAAACAACCACAAACGCATTTTCAAACCAACACTCAAACTCATCGGCGCGTCAAAGGCTACTGGGAAGGAAACCATAGAGAACATCACAATCACCAGAAGATTTGGTGTTTAAACATCCCTGCCGGGGTAAGAGGTGACGCGGAGAGGGGGAACCACTCATCGCACCACCGTCGGCAAAGGTTTACATCTTGAGTGAATGGTTTGGAATTGGGAGAGAGGGTGGATCAGAGAGGTGAAAGAAAGTTGGTTTGGAGAGAGAGGTCAGAGAGTTTCACGAATCTTTAAATGCAATGTAGAGAATAATCATTTTTTAACATAATACGAACATACAAAAGTTGAACATAATAAACGGACATAACACAAACACATTTTGAACATAAAAGACTCATAATCTTGACATTCATAATAACATAAATTGGCCATTAGGGACCAAAAACAAAATAAAAAATTTTGCGAGAACGAAAACATTATGTTTAATTTTTTAGGGACTAAAATCAAAATTCGTTGAATTTTTAGGGACGAAAAATTTATTAAATGTAAAAAATAAATGAGAAAATGGGATGATTTCTTTTAATTGAGAGAATGAGTAATTGATTTTTGGGATAGATATATCAGGAGAATTATGAATGAATCGTTGATTTTTTTTTTTGGTATGATTGATGAAGAAGATGAAGAAAAGGAAAAAAAAAAAGATTTTGGTGGTTTGTTGTAGGATATAATAGAGCTACATGATTCAACGATTACCTGTTTAAAAGAAGATCAAACACTTAAAATTAAAAAAATTAATAAGAGTTATGGTGGACCACCTTAAACGTTGGTCCACCTTAGACATTTAAAGTTAAAAGTTGATGGAGAGGATAGTGTCTCAAGGTCTCAGGTTCGATTCCCTCTGGTGTCAATTTTGGTGGGCAAGTCCATACAGAGCTTGCTTTGGCTTAGAATGGGACCCCCGCAAGTGGACGGTGGGATTGGTCTCCTCGGATTAGTCGATCTTTGAATCGAATACCGAGTTTTCAGAAAAAATAAAAAAATATGTAATGGCAGAATACATAAGGAACCACATTGAGATTTTTTTTTTTTATATATGTGACCACTTTAATATAAAGAATTAAGTCAAGGAAATCGGATAATCAATTAAGTCATTAATAACCATACACAATATGTTTATCATGTAGAAATTTTCATTGAACCGTCATAACTATGTGTGGTCATATGTCTCAGTTGTCCCAATTCACAAAAATAATTATTTATTTTTTTATCAAGTAGTTTAGTAGCTATAAATTTACATTTAAGGTAAATAAGTGGAGAATTCGAAGTTCGAACTCAGATACCTTAGGATGAAAATAATCATTTGAGTTATGCTCACGGGACGAAAATAATCATTTTTTTTACGAAGTTAAACTAATTCATATAGATTGGAACCGAGAAGAATCAAACTTGAGATCTTGCGGAAAAGCACACTCTAAGATCTCAAGTCAACACCTCCAAACCAACCCATTTAATCATTAATTTTGTTTATGAAAAAAATATAAAAATACAATTAATACATTTATTCAATTAAAATACTAACCTAGTAACCTACACCCTCTTTGCTTCAATTTAGCAAAAAATAAGTGATGCGTTTTTTTTTAACACAATGAAGGACATTTTACTATATTCCTCCTCAATACAAAAAAAAAAAGAAAATATTTGATATTATTATTATTTCAAAAATATCATTATTCAATGTATGTTCTTGTAAAACCGAAACACGTACAAAGTTAAATGAAGAAAATTGGTAGTTTAGAGAATACACCAATTTGTTTTTATTTTTTGGCGGTGTCCGGGGTTCGAACCCGGACCTTGCATATATTATGCATTGTCCTTATCAACTGAATTAAGCTTACAGGGATATATACCAATTTGTTTGATTACATAAAAAAGAATATGATAGCTAATTTGAGTGGTTTTAAATAAATATGATATAAGTTCTTCAAAAAAAAAAAAAAAGATAAATTGTAAAGGTAACGACTAACGAGACATGAAAATGAAAAAAAATTATATTGAGAGAATGCCTAATTGATTTACACGATTTTGAAAGATATAATGCAGCAATATGATGTGAAAATGTGATAAAAGAATTACATCATAATATATACTTTTTTTTTAATATAATCCAAAAATTACAATTAAATTTTTGCTACGATGAAGACCAGCTATGTTTCTTATTCGAAAAAAAGTGGATTGACAATGTCTGTCTGCATGCTACTAATAATTTTTTTTCTTCTCGAAGAAACTAAATTAGCCCATTCAAATTGACTACTAATAATAATATTAAAAGCTCATTCAACAAAAATATTAAAAATTAAGAAAATATATAACTATATAGTGAAATTTTGCCACTTATTGATCTTATCCGTCTTCAGGCATTAACCTCAACAGATAGATCTGGAGGACCCAGTTCACACCAAAAAAAATCATACGTCAAGAGCCAGCTTAAATTCTTAATCTATCAAGTGTAAAGATATATAGCAGGAATGGTTTGTTAGCAGCTGGCGGCACAGCCACCTATCTACCAACCAATGATGCTTTCATTGTAAGCAGCAAAGGGTATGGCAGCCAAAATAGTGCCGAGCTAGTAATGCTAACTAGCTCATTGCATATATGAAGAAATAACCCTCCCCAACATTTTGTATTGTATATATGATGATACTATACGGTATTTTAGAGCTTCGTTATTATTATTTTTTATGAGAAATGTGACCGCTTTTGAAGTTGAGTTGACAGCGGCTATTATAACTATTGTCTTTGATTGAAACGTGATTCCTTATCTATGGTAAAGGTTTTTAAGAATGTGGTTACTCGGGTTGGGTAGAGACGGGTTTTACCTTTCCCGTCTCCATACCTTATTCACATATACTTACTCGTTATCCTACCTATATTCAACGAGGATTAGAAACTGAATTTCATTCAGTCTCTGACAGGTACGAGTATCGTCGCAGTGCATAAAAAAATTTAAATAAAAAAAGAAGTATTTTTCATTCTAGACACAATGTTGTAATACATTATACAACAAAGAGATGATGACGACCAATGATTGTGGTGATGGAGAAGAGAGACCGAGGGTGTAAGATGTGGAAGGAGAAGAGATAGAAATCGTAGAAGTGAGTGTCGTTTGACAAACTGAAACTCTGGCTATATAAGTGAAATGATTTATGTAGGATTTGAGTTTCTATTTGTATAAAATGGATAATAATTGATTTTTTACATTTGGGACGGGTTTGAGTATGGATCTAAGATGGATACATATACCCTCGTTACCCGTCTCATACCAGTATTTTAAAATCGGTAAAAACTCAAATATAATCAAATGGAAAAAAAACTGTCAAATTGGGTTTTGTTCGAGTACCCGCGAGTGCAGATTTTGTTGTCATCCATAATGGGTAGTATGAAGGAGTCATGATCTGCGATTGTGTTATCAAATGCAAATTTATTGTCTCTTATTTCTTTATTTTTATTTTTTTTACAAATATTGTCTCTTATTTATAGATTTTTTTTTTTTTGACAAATATTGTCTCTTATTTATAGAGAATGAAACAGCTAGTTTTACTATTAGCGTCCGAAAGTAATCAATCAATCTTGCTATTAGTGTATGGCCCTTGCCTACGGAAATAAGATAGATAGATCATCCTGATATTTTGCTAGTTGATTAGCAAACTTTGGGCCATGAAGGCTCGTGTGTTGTTGCCACTTTCCCATCCTCTGACCATGTTAGGTAATCGACTGTTAATTTGATCCATGTGGTGTAGACCCAAACTGTCCAAATTTATGTTTTGATGTTTCTGTTTCATCTTTCAATCTTGATATGGCGTGTAAAAGTGTTCATTCCTTAGATTGAGGGTTACATTCCTTGCTAAAAACAATATGGAGTAAATAGGTAAATTCATCTTTAAAATTGTAAGCATCAATCAAAATAGTCCTTTATACTTAAAAACTGCAAAATACACCTCTTAAATTATAAAGTGTGCTCCCTCAAAAAAACAAAAATATATAGTGTTAATCAAAATAGTTGTCCATTAACTCTTACCTTTGAAGTCTACGACATAACATGAGACATTAACTAAAAATGTGGCCTATATTGATCACACATGAATGTCACATCACCAGGGGCTAATTTGCTTATAAAATTTATACATCTCACAAATTAATTTGTCAATAATTAGTCCATATATAATGTAATTAGTCCATATATAATTGCAATTGCCGACGAATTTCCCCCAAAATTATCTAAATTGCATAGATACATTAGCTGCCGGTGAGATGATATTGACGTGGAATCAACATGAAGTATGACTTGTTCACTTAACCTATCACGTCGTAGTCTTTAACGAAAATAGTTAGTACAAGGGTCATTTTGAAGGATGTATTACACTCTTAGGATATATTTGTCAATTCACAGAAGATAGACAACTATTTTTACTGGTTCTTACCATTTTAAGGAACAATTTATCAATTCACCAAAAAAATTATGGAATGTCATAAATTAAAAAAACTGGAGGTCAAAACAGGTGGTTTTTGTTTCCTTATCATACATTTGTTCAGAGCTTCCATTTTGATTCAACTTTAATATGTAATGTATCCATCAAATCAGTGGAACTGTTCCCATGTCATTTCATTCATGTTGTTACTAATAACATTTGAGCTTCCTCAAAAAAAACTAATAACATTTGAGATGTCTTGTTACCCCAAACCCTTTTGGTATTCAAATGGGGCACATTGACAAAAACTTAAAACATAAACATGACCAATCTTGCACCTCAATCTAGACATAACTGTCAATAGAAGATTGTGATTTACTTGCACTGGTAATCGCGAGCCCCTCAATGATTGAAAGCATTCACTAGCTTGACCTCTTGGGTTAGTTTGGTTCTTGACATTGTATAAAACTAGCTGCAGAGATATTAGATCTAGAATATATGTAAGTGGATACAATTGGATTCTGCATCCAAATTTAACAACTCTGCAGTCACTTCACTAGTACTATCCAGTTACTTGCTTTAGGTAAACTAAGTGCACATTTGGATCAGCGATGAGTTTGACATAATTACGGTGGCAAAAATTTCACTTTGTAACAAAATTACATTGATTTTGTCAAACCTACTGTATATCCAAAGATGCACTGAATCAATTGTGGAAACCAAATATTCCTTTCTACACCAGATAGAATTGAGTTAGCATAGCAAGTGCAGTTTGGTCAAAACATGTCTCATAGTTCCTTAATAAATAATTGTTAGTTGCTGAACACTTCTTCCAACTAAAAATGAAATATAATTGAGGTATGCAGTAGTTGAAAGGATGGGAGATTCCGAGCTAAGAGGATACGCCTTGACTAAATCACAGCAACAAACAAATGTCTGAAGATAATAAGAAACTATACAAAGATATTGAGAGAGGGTAAGATATCACTGAGATATAGCAGCCAAAGGATGATATATCACAGCCAGTCTTTATTGTTAAGGACAAGACATGAGTTGATGATGTAGCAGTATGGTTTCGTATGGCATCAAAATAGATCTCTTTCACTATAATAATATCAGAGAGAGAGAGAGAGAACAGTCCAACATAACCACTAGAACCGTGGGTACGCATGTCAAAACATGTTTACCAGCTCCTTGATCAATAATTGCATCCACCTTTCTCTCTCTCTCTCTCTCTGTCTCTCTCTCTCTCTCTCTCTCTCTCTCTCTCTCTGTCTGTCTATCTATCTCTATTTTTTTTATTTTTTTTTAAGATCAAAGGTAGATGCAACTTGCAAGATTTCAAGACCACGAATTAATATATATAAATCTAATACATATGAATTGAATAACCAAAACATTCTGGCTAGATAGACTAAAGAATTATTTGTTCTGATTCTCAAAAAGGCTACCAGTGAATTTTTCTAATTACTATCGTATTATTTTTCAAACACAAAGGGATACTTTTTTTACATGTACATCTAATCAAACTAGTTTTTTCTTTATCACATCTAACCAAGTTTGTTAATTTGAACAGTAAGTGAAAAGGGAAACTTACCCAAAGAACCAAGGGGATATTCCAGTGAGGCAGAGGAACAGTAACAATGATGACATTGAGGACAAGGAGATTCCTTGAAGCGCCAGCGTGATGGTGGTCCAATTGTGAATACAAGGTAACACACACTCATCCAAACCAAAACCCACTTCAAAACACCATAAGAACATTGTCTTTGCTCATTTTGATAATGAACCCTCATTGCAAACCAAGCCAAACCAAACCAAATTTGTCACTCAATTCAACTATCTTTTGTTTTGAGGATTTGGGTCTTGTTGGATGCTCTCAAACCTTAAAAGGATCAAGTCGATAGTACAACACAATGAAAGGCTTTTTTTATATTTTCTTTTAATGTGAGTGGAAGAAAAAGTCTACTTTGTCTTTCAAGAAAAAATGAAAGAGAGAGACCCAGATCCCGGTAAAGTATAAAGATGATGTTTTTATGGGATTTGGGAATGGGAATTTGTTGCAGAAGAGTGAGCAAGGAATAGCATTAAAGTGGGGTATGGGGAAGAAATAAAGTGCATTTTTTTAGTTCTAGCTCAAGAAGGTTGATTTATTGAGAATTTAGTTAAGAATGGTAAATCTTTAAAAAATTTGATACCAATGGTTTACCAATAAGACGGTACTTACTACTTGATAATAGGTTGTTTTCCATTTACATCGGATTTTTAGTTAAATTGCGTGGTCTTGGATGTTGCCGTTTTGTGCTCTTGAGGTTCAAGATACTTCCACATGTCAATTGTGCACGTGTGGTTAGTTGCTGCTGAGGTTTTTAAGGTTTCACTAGTGTAGTGATGTGGAGTGATATATGAAATGAAATTACAAAATAAAAATAAAAAAAATCAAATATTTTCGCAGTCTAAATTCAGCGAGTACTCAAGTTTTTCTTTTTTGTTCGTAAAAAAAGGTTTTTCTTTGTTTTTAAAACAAGAATTAAAAATTGGTCAAAAGAAAAAAATTAAAATACATTTGAGTTAGTTTGGTAGCTTTCACTTGGAATGAGTTCCTCTCTTGGGTCTCAGATTCGATTATCTCTTATACCAAGTTGGGTCGACTGATTTAACTTCTTAGAAAAAACAAAAATTAAAAAATTTATAGAGACAACCATCTAGAACAAGCAGTAAAATTGAAATATTCTATTTAAAACGAAAATTGAAAATTAATCAACAACAACAAAATTTTATGGGTAAAAAGAAACAAAGAAAATTGACAGGGAAGCGAAAGAAAGAAATTGAATCAGGATCATTCTTCTTTCACGTTGGATGTTATGTCTTTGATACCATGTTGAGAACCATGGTTGAATATTTGGAATTAATAAAACGGTTAATAGGTCTTTATCCCCTGTAATATAGGTCATTTTCAGATTTCCCCCTGTAAAGTTTTTTTTTTTATTTAACCCCTGTAAAAAAAAATTGTTTTGATTTACCCCCTCCCCTAATAGGCCAAACAAAAACCAATTTTATTTTTTTTTCAAGAAATTTTCATTTTTGTTTGGCCTATTAGGGGGGTAAATCAAAACAAATTTTTTTTACAGGGCGGTAAATCAAAAAAAAAAAATTTACAGGGGGAAAACCAGAAATGACCTATATTACAGGGGTAAAGACCTATTAACCTTTAATAAAATGAAGAATGTGACAAAAATTAGGGTAGAATGCACCTTTGTATAGTGAGTGATCCAAGGTAACTAACCTAACAAACTTCCACCTAATCATAACTAACTTCTAACTGCCTTAAACCAACATATCTAACATGAAGGTTTCATCTACTCTTTCCATTATGTACAGAATACCCCATTATCACTACAATTCATAATTAATACCAGGATTTGGCTCTAACAAGACATTCTGTCTAATGAAATCACTACTTGTTGAAAAACAAGCGGGAGGATTCACACTGCCTTGAGCAGAAGTAGAACCATGAGCTAGCCAACAGTAAGATCTTCTATTTTCTCCAAAGTTTGATGGAAGATGAATATTTTCGAGATGTAGTCCTTCACATGGATAGGTATCACTGCAGGCAAATTTAATGGTTTCTTCGGATGCAGAAGTTCCTATAATATTAATGAAGGATATGTTCGCCACTTGAACAGCTGAAGTCTGCGTCACAATGCAGGAGATTACATTCTTACAGAAAAAAATCTTCAGTTGAATTAAAATTATTATGAAAGTTCATTAATTTGAATCCTAGTAGGAGATTGACAAGAATGTATGTCACTGACATGATTATAATCGATGAAAATTATGAAATCAGCTATTATCATAAAGACAATTCATATATTGGCTATCTCAGATAAATAAACTACAACCATTAATAATATGTCACTGCATGCACATGTAGACTTACAAAACAACCCGGCAAAAATATCTTAAAATTAAATACCTGATTCTTGCATGGAAGTCGTGAATCACAGTAGTATTGATCAATTATTATTGGATTAGACACATTTTCCATCAAGATATCCTGAAATGTGATATTGGAGGCAAGACCATGCCCACCCTAAAGAAAATTTGACATGACTCAATCAAATTGTACATCATCGGGTGAAATTTAATGAGAACGAAAATTCTAAGGTTACCAACTTTACCTGCCATGTTTTGATTCTCAGCCCATTCTTCGTGTTCTTAAGATAAGCTCCATAAACATTTACATTTTCAATCCTCTCCCATGCCTTTGATTTTCCCAAGCTACCAATTCTGAAAAATAGGTTCCAGTATCTGTTAAGAATTATACTACTTAGTGTACTAATGAACTAAAAGTAAGTATTAGTTTCACCTTATGCCATGGCCTGGACCACAGGAAAAATTTCTGATCCAGATCAGTGAAGAATTTCTTACTATGGAGATGCAGTCATCACCTGAAATGGGACATAAGCAGTGAAATGTTTTTCTTCTGACACATTACTTGACATAAAGTTTATTCTGGATTTCTATAAGACAGTAATGAAAGTAAATAACATGTTAAATTGCCACTTAGACCATTATATCTTTGAAGTTCAGTAAAGTTAATGTTGCATTAGGTTAAAGTTAACTCACCTGTTTTTACGTCACTATGACTAATCTCAACACCCTTTGTTGCACTAATGTGGATTCCATCAGTATTAGGACTGGAGGAAGGTGCTGATACGTTGAGACGGGATACAACAACCCGCATACAGCTAGTGAATGCGATGTGCATTTTTTGGCTATTTACCACCGTAAGGTTTCTAACTTTGAGACTTTTGCATCTATGAAAAGTCAGGGCCTGCAATGCAAATGTAGTTCATTATTTCATCTAATAGATTCATAACTAGTGTATCATCAGATCAGAGAAATGAACTGTTTTGCTCCATATTTTGAAGCGCCACTAACCGTTGGAGCAGGATGACATGGCTGCAAAAGGAAATTTTAAAGTCATCATATGATCACTTAGTTTAACTGATGAATAAACTTCAACTAATATGAAATTAAGTTTGTGAGATAGCAATACCTTTGTGGTGTTAATCTTGCAAGATCTGGACCACCATTCTTGTCCCATTCCGTCTACTCTCCCTCCACCACCTACAGAAAGGTGATTCACCCCGTGGATGTAAATCTACTTGCGCTTATTTAAGCCATTCCATACCTCAGGATCTTGCGGTGCAACTATTGTTCCTGAGATCTAAATAAATTATAAATAGTCAGAAGTAAATAAATATTTTCCAAAAGATACACTTCATTTAGGAATTGAAAGATGCACATGACAGAAACTTGTTTAAAATCAGAGATTTTACACGCTCTTGGTGCTTACCTTCATAGTGATCTTTGATCGACACGGTCCACCAATGTCAATTGGATGGACAAGAAAAGTTTTCCCATATGGAAAAACAACAACTATAAATCCAGACAGAGAACACGCAATTTTCCAAACCTCTAGGAAGGCCTGACAAGATTTAAAAAAAAAAAGAAAAAAGTTAATACATTGTTTATCAATTCATCATGGTTGTCCATGTGCAAGGATGACACACAGATCGAGAATGGTCAAATTTATGGTCTAAGGCGCGCCAGATTAAGGTTCTCGTCTGAAAAGGTGTGGGTTCAAATCCCATGCTAAACCTTTCTTGTTTGGGGCTCCGGGCTTGTATCAGAAAAACAAGTTGGAGTTTCACTAAACTCCACTTCCGGAAAAAACCAAAAGCTCGCCGAAAATGCAGCTGAAGTTAATCATTGTCTGCCAATCCATAAATGGTGAGAATTGAGAAAGTCCGTCTAGTTACAGTTCCTTAATGAAGAGTTCTGATGAAGACAATGACGGAGTCTTTGGTAATGATACAGCTAAAGAACTAACTTTTTTATCATCTAAAGGTGCAAAATTTGTTGATCAAGTGTTTAATGGTCCAAATAAACATTGTTTAGATGATTTCCGAATGGATAAACATATATGATACAAGTTATGTGGTATTTTAGAAACCACCAAGGTTTACGTGACAAAATCGAATCAAAATTTAGAAGCAATTAGCAATGTTTATGTTCATTATTGGACATAATCTAAGGATAAGGACTGTTCAAGAACTATTTCATCAGTCTGGTGAAACTATGAGTCATCACACTAACAATGTTTTGAATGCAATAATGTTTACTTCCAGGGATTATTTTCAGCCTCCTAGCTTTGATGTTCCTTCAGAAATCTCGGAAGATCCTAGATTGTATTCGTATTTTAAGGCTTGTGTAGGAGCAATGGATGGTATATATGTACTTGTGACAGTTGGTGTAGATGAACAAGGACCTTTGCATTTGCACAATCAGGACAGGCTACTTTCACAAAATGTTCTGGCAGCATCCTCATTTGACCTCAAGTTTTGTTATATTTTAGCTTGCTGGGAAGAATCTGCTACAGACTTAACAGTTTTTAATTCAGCAATCACTAGGAGGTATAGGCTGCACCGCTGCAGGTCCCTGAAGGTAAATACTACCGGGTAGAAAACAAGCATCCGAGTGTGCCAGGTTTCACTGGTCCAAATCCCCGTACTCCCTACCACTCCAAGGATTTTCTCAGTGGTTACCACCCACATGATGCATTTGAACTATTTAATCAACATTGGTCGAACATTTGGGGCTTTAAGGGCGCAATTTCTTATATTGATGGATGTAAAGTTAATGGTGGCAGTTTGTGCATTACACAATTACATTCACATGAATAAACCGTATGATTGGATTTTTAAGATGTGTGAAAAGGATGCATCATTTACCATGGAGAAATCACTACCACATTAGAGGTGGAAATACATCCAAAATCGAATGTTGGGACCCAAAAACGAGTATCAGGGTCTTAGTTTTAAATGCTGAAGAAATTGCACTTGCTTCACAGTTCAACCAGCAAATGAGGTTGCAAAGACAAGAATCCTTAAACGATTACATGCATATGATTAACCATGATGCTAGTTAAGTTAACCGTACATAGTTTAGGTACATATATATTTACAAAATTACAACAGAAACAAAATTGTGTAAAAAATACTTAACAGTATAGTGTGCTGGAGAGTATATTTACATCATATTAGGCATTTTTTATTATTTTTTTGTTGTGTATGTAAGTTAAGGTAGGATTATTGTCTTTCACCAAAAAAGGTAGGACTATTGTTAATGTTCATAGCTATATGGTTTTTTTTATCTTCTATGGTCCACGTGTGATAAACGTGGATCAAACTCCAGCATGTATGTATTTTTGTAAAGAAAGATATGTACACAGAAACTCTTGGCTTATTGCGAAACTTAGGATCATTGTCCTCGTAAGTTCAGGGGTGGCCCTGAGCACGGGCCGGAGAGACGGCAGTCCAAGACACTATAATTTTAGGGGCACCAAATTTATTTACTTTGCTACCTATATGTATGTATATATTCCCATAAAAAAATGAAAAATGTTAGTTGCTGAAAAAATTATAGGAACAATGCAAAGTCAACTAATAAATGACGTGACTAAATGAAATATAAAATAAAATCAATCAACTATATATACCAAAAAATATTAATTACATTCATAATTTTAGCAACTAAACAGATGAGTCATAAATGAAAAGCAAGTGAATAATAAAGAGTCAAATTTTTTGCTTTTGTATATTAACACTCAAAAGTTACAATATTTTACTTAGTTTATGAGTCTCTTTTCTTTTTTATTCTCATTCTCTATGCCTAATCTCTCCATCTCAATTTGTAAACAAAATACATCTTCTCATCTCAATTTTGCAACTATTAACACAAAAACAACCAATTGCCAAAAGCATAAATGTCGTATACCATTGATCATAAGATGGGAGTAGGTGTCAATTGCAATTGTCAAACAATTTATTTATTATTTAAGAGTCATATGAATTTTTACTTTTGAGGAATCAACATTGAATTATGAATTTTTTTGAATGATTAAATTATGAAATGTTGTGATGATATAAACATTGAATTATGATCCACGTGTGCTGTTTTGATGAACATGTTGTCTTTATTTAATTAAACTTGTCGAGTGAAGTTTAGACGCTGTAACATGAATTCCTAGCTTAGAGTTTTTTTTTTTGAAGAAGCTAAACTAACTCACCTTTATTGGCATCGGAGAGAATCGGACCTGAGACCTCAAGGAAGAGCACACTCCCAGGTCCCAAGTCAATACCATCAGGCCAACCCAAGTGGGTTCCCTAGCTTAGAGTTAATTGGTTCATATTCCAAAGATTCATATTTGTGTTCTTCTGGCACAATGTAAAATGAAATGCTTAACAGTCTTTCCGTTCGTTTTTGTGGATTTTTGTTATAGGGGCACCACTCTCTTGATTTGCTCAAACCATTCAAATTTAAAGACCGACTCTGCCTATAAATTTAGTCCAGTTGGTAGGGACAATACATAATATATGTAAGGTCTGAGGTTCGAACCCCGACAAAAAAATCCTTAGGATTATTCACCACAAAAAAAAAAAACACCGCCAAAAAACCTTAGGATCATTGTTGTTCGTGTTTGTCAATAATTAATTGAATGAATGATGAATGTGATGATTATGTATTGTCTTCCTGTGCTAATATCTTTAGTGTATATTCATGATTGCACTAACTGTTGTATGATTATATGCCTAACAAGTGCTTCTAATTCCTCCTTAAAATAAAAAAAAGTGCTTCTAATTCCATTTCACGTTCGAAAAATGAAAAGACATAATGATTAGCTAAATGGAGAGTGAATTTACACACGCACGTAAAGGAGAGCATTTATGTATAGATAAATTATTAACCACTTAAATTAAAAATTAACTAAATATTTTAAAGGTTTGTGTTAACTTTTTTTTGTTAAATAGCTGGTTAGAAATTATCATTTTTGAAGTGATTAAGTGGAGTGTCTAGATTCAAATCCGAGAAGGTGGTGTTATCTTGTATTATGATGATACATATTAAGCAAATAAAAAAAGAAATTTTACATTAAAAAATAATATTTACTTTTAAAAGGTTAAAAATACAACTTTTAAAAAAGAATATATTCTAGAATTCTTTAATAGGTGCATAAAATCCATATTTAAAATATGATCAAAATGTCAATGTGTGACTATTTTATATACGGTATTTATGAGTTTTTTTTATATAAAAAGGATTTCAATTACTGAATCAAATGGGGCAAGCATATCTCTTACATCATTTAACAAATAATTTTATTCTCTCTTTCACTTGTATTTTTTTTTAATGCGTGCAATGATCAAATGAGTAATTCATGTTATTCATTATGGGATGGAGGGAGTATTAATGAAAGAAAAATAATATTAGTTGATGTAAATTGGCGTATTCAAGTTGGGTGTTTGAAATGGAGAAGAGCATTAAGTGTTTTATGTGATACAGAAATACCACTAAAGTTGAAGGGAATTTACTAGAGAATGTTGCATTGGATGTGTGGTAAAATATTGTTGGAAAATATGGTAGCACCTATAGTAGAAAAGATGGTGGAAAATAGGCTTAGGTGGTTTGAAAATCTAGAGAGAAGACTTAGATTAACGAGAGTAGATTAGATAGATGACAACCATATCACTAGAGGTAGATGAAGACTAGAAAAATTATAAGACAAATTATTAGGAAAATTGGTTTACAATAGAATATTAACCAGGAATTTGTTGTTGATCCAACTTAGTGGAATAAGACTTCGTTATTGTGGTTTCAATTCTGAGCAAAATTCTGATAGTTATATAATTGAAATCAACTTTTTTTTTTTTGAAGGAAAATCAACTTTTTTTTGTCAAGTAGTCTAATGATTAGAAATTCACCTCTTAAGATAAATAAATGGAAACCTGAGGTTTTGGATTAGAAAGTCACTTGGGTAGTCATTAAATCTAATGATTTAATGACTTTTTTATAAATAAGTCTCACTTATTTATTTTATAAATAAGTCTCACCCTATAGGTTCCCGTAACATTGGCAATAATATTAAATCACATATTTAATATTATAAACAGTGAGCGGTATCTAGCAACACATCCCTACTACCCAAGTGACGAGAATGTCATGTGATCTGACGAAACCTTTCTGTGATAATGTTCATGTGTATAATTACCCCTTTGCCCTCGTGTCTATATTGAACACAAGGCATAGTATGTCACCCCTGTCTAGTTCAATATTGGGCCCGTAGACATTTCTCTTGTTATGTAGGAGGGGCAAATTCCATCTAGGTCACTCATGTCCCTCAACATGATTCGTGGAGTACTCATCAACCAACTTTATAGTCATCCTGTTATGGACAACGTTTGAATGATGACAAAGCACTCGACTCCAACATCTAGGGTACATAGTGGTTTCAGGTCAAAGGGTGGAATACACCACTATCACTATGAGAATATCTTATGACATTTTTCATAACTTTTACTATGTAGTATTCTCCTAGTGGGTCAATCCAATATAAATATTACTCCTAATATTTATATCTATGTGTAGACTTGATAACTCTTTATCCATGATCTGTGAGATACGATCATCAGT
>Ga0315915_1002015_pt1 | contig 25254 bp, 13 predicted proteins | sample MpolbnodulesMG_FD_207738 | JGI IMG/M metagenome (GOLD analysis project Ga0315915, IMG submission 207738) | Medicago polymorpha root nodule microbial communities from Los Angeles, California, United States - branched nodules | ecosystem: Host-associated > Plants > Roots > Nodule | place: USA...
GCGGGATGGGGATGGGTTTTAGCTTCCCCATCCCCATCCCTGATTCTCATATACTTACCCGTTACCCTACCCATACCCAACGGGGATAAGAAATTGAATCCCATCCCCGTCCCCGACGGGTTCGGGCATCCCATCCCCATCCCCATACCCGTAGTGATTCATTTTTTAATAAAAAAAAGATATTTTTTCCAACCCCAATGGCAATATTGTAAAGAATTATGTTCCCTTTGTGAGCTGCGTTGACTGCTTGAGAGAGAACCCAGAAATGTGTCGTCTGAAAATGACATCATCTGTTTGGACTGGAGTGAAATGATCTAGGGTTGTGTTTGTATTTATATAGAAACTTTTCATTTTTTCAAGGTTATTCACTCTTTGTTCCTTATGCTGAAAGGAAAAGAAACCTTTTAGTTTCTCAAAACGGACTAGACTATTAAATGTCCAAAAAATTACAACCGAGGAAATATTTAATACAAAGGACGATATTGACCATATATGCGCCTAGGCGAGTCAACCACAACGCGACCCAAATAAGTTCCAACCCAATGACAAATTGGATAAACTTATGTTCAGAGGCAAGATTTGGTAAGTAGAGTTAGTAAAGTGCGAGGAGTTCTCGTTATCTTCACTTTGCTTTCTTCAAAAGAAGCGTCAGCCTTTAACCTCTATAACTTTCCTTCTTCGATCGCATCCCTCTTCTAAGATGGTAATGATAAATGTGGAAATGCATTAAGACATAGGGTAAGAGGTAATGAATTTTTAGTCCTGAAGGAGAAAAAAGAAGAAGGTACAAAGTTTGGATGAACTGAATAAGGAAAGAAGAAAAAGGTTCATGCCTTTTTATAATCCTTAGATTGTTAACAAATGTCAACATCTTAGGTTGACGGTTGATAAAAGCAGAAAAGAGTAAGTATGCAACGTGGTCCACTAAGTGGAATTTGATGACATCATAAAAGGTTTTTTTCCAACTACCTTTAAATGTTGATGATAGTGATGTTATCTGTTTCGACAGAAAGATATGTTCGACGAAGTTCAAAAACGTCTTTTTCTACTTCTATCTGAAGATACAAACGAAAAAGACAATTTTGGGGGGCAATTTGTTAGCCTGTATTTCCAACAGGCTACAATAAATGCACTCAACTAAGTTTGACTTAGGTTTTGAAGAAATCTAAATGAGTTCGACTCACAAGCTAGATCAAGTTTATGGACTTAGAAAGATTTCGCCATTCGATGGAGAAGCTTCAACAAGCAAGCAAGATATCGAAGAGAAGTTGGTGCCAGATCGACAAGTCAAACAGCAGTTATTGTCGGATAGATGTCATTTGAAATTCAAAAGATATCTAGGGTAGTTATTAGCGGTTACGTTCGACGGTTTCTGTATAGGCGGTTGTGTAGTATAAATAAGAGTTTTTTATAGGAAAAACGGGTCAAATTTCACGTACACACAAAACTTACACACTCAAACTATCCACGGTGTCGCGTCATTTTTCAGAGATCAAAGCTATTCGGATAGCATTTACTCACTAATTTTATTCACGACTGAACTTTTAATTCTTCTAAAGAAAAGGGAAAAAGTTCTAAATTACCACCTTTTAAGAGATTTAGGGTTCGGGGGTTAGTTATATTTAGGGAAGGTGTTAGCACCCTAAATATCCATAGTATTCTATGGGAACCTCTTGATTTTATTCATTTTTCGTGCTATAACTTATTTGCTTAAAAGAAGGAATTAAATGGTGATTAAAAGAAAAACAACATTTTTATTTACATTTTTTATGATTAGGAAGGACGGGTGTCCTTTTCCTACGTACCTGTAAGGGATCAAAACCTCGTAGTTCGGGGTAAAAATTACCGTTTGATTTCTTTTGTGTTTTTTTATTAATTTTGAAAAAGGTTTTAAAATAAAAATCCAAGTGGCAAATAAGAATTTGTTTGTATTTTTTATATTAAAAGAAAATGACTCAAAGTATAATTAAGTTGATTGAAATTTGATTAAGAAAATAAAATAAAAAAGGGAATCACTTGATTGAAAACCAAGGTTTATTATGAAATTTTTTTTTGTGAATTTTGAATTATTTGCATGTTTTTGTTTTTAAATAGTAAATAAAAACTAAAAAATAAACTAACGTAGCAATAAAATAAAAAGCGTGAGAATTTTGTCGTGACGTTGGATCACCACAAAATCCTTTTGAATCTAACCTAATTTTTTTCATTTTTTTTTATACATAAAAGCATACTAAAAAAATAAAATAAAAAGACACATGCGGTGGTTCTTCTCATTTATATTTTACATTGACCTAAAGTACATTCTAATTGTTATGAATGAATAAATGAAAAAAATGCAGAACTTAAACTAATAAAGGAATAAAATGCGAAAAGAAAAACTAAAATGCAAAAAGAAATTAAAATGCATGAAAGAAAATAAAATGAAATAAATTGATGGGGGGTGCAGGTAATAAAAAAGGGGTGTAGGAATAAAAAAAATGACAAAGATTGGGCCTAGAGAAATGCAAATTGTGTGCGGGTTTAAGGGATTTGATCTGGGTCGATGCACGCCTATCACAAGGCTAGGGAGGCGAGGGTGCACGTTATGGCGTGCACCCACGCGCACTGGATCAACACAACCTATAAAAGGGCTTCTTTCCTTTTTTTTCTTTCATTTATCTTTTCTCTTCTCTCTCTTTTTTCCTTCTAACCGCTCCCTCTCTCTTCTCTCTCCTGTTCTTCAATTTCTTTGAAGTTTCCGGCCAACATGAGTTTTCCAGTGCGGTGGCCGCCGGCCAAGGGTGGCGGTGCCATTGTGCCGGAACCCTAGGTTCACCATTTAAAAAAAAAACATTTTTTCCAGTCTCTTTTCCCTTCCTTGTTTCAAATTCGACCTCAAAAAAAAAAACAAACGGTTAAGCCTAGATCTAGAGAAAGAGTAAAAGAATATTACCTTTATTTTATTTTTTTATGGATCCGTGCTTGTTTGGTTTGATGAGTGGCTGATTGGTGTCTCAGATCTGTTTGATGGAAATTGTGTGTCTGGCGATTTTGTTTGGATTACTGCGTTTGTGGTTGTTTCTGTGGGATTGGATTCGTGTGTTAGTTTTTATTGATGGTGTATGTATGATTCTGGTGATTGTTTGTGTGAGGATTCACTGTTTTGTGATGGTTGGGTTTTGCAGGTTTGGTTGTGCTGGTTTATTTGTTCGAAAATTGAATTAAAAAAAATATATTAAAGGGCTTGGCACGTGAGAAGTGGTTCAGATTTTAGGGTTAACCATTTCCCCAAATCTTAACATCGGTAAAAAACATTATCTCACCAAATCGAAATCTTCTTCCAGAATCTCCTTTTATAATCGTTTCTATTTTCGAATCTCCTTCCCAAATCAATTTCCAGGTTCTTGTGTTTCATCGTTTGTTGTGAAAATGAAATGGGTTGAAGATGGAAAGGCGACGGCGAATACGGGTTCAGAGAAGAAGAAAGATGTGACGGCGAATAAGAGTACAAAGAAGAAGAAAGATGTGACGATGGAATCAACAACAACTCAAGGAAACGTGGTCAATGGAAAGATACCCGACAAGGATGTATCAAAGTAAGCACCTTTTTGTTTGTTTTCATATGTTTGTTAACTATAAAGCACATGTTACATTATTTGTGAATAAAAAAGGGTTGGTTGAAGTATTGAATACTGTATTTAATTATGCAAGCTTGAAAAAATGGAAAATGTTAATTTCATATGGCTTTTTTGGAATAGAATCGTATGAATGTAAAACCTAAATACATTATGAATATACGGTTTGCATACAATATAAATATAGTTTGGAAATACAGTAGTAATACAGTTTCAATTAAATATTAAATTGTCTTTATTCAATCTTTGTAGGGTTGTTGAGGACCACTCATTGAAGATAAGGTTTCACCACAAAGGGTACTTCATTTCTGACCCTGTGATAGCTTATAAGAAGGGTGAAGTACATGAATTTGAAGGTGAGTGAGACTTAGATGAGATAAACCTCATAGATTTGGACAATTAGGTCAGAGAGATTGGTGTGGAAGGTGACTGATGGTCTTAGGCCGTTGAAAACTGATAAGGATGTGATTAGATTCATAAATGAGCATAAGAATGAAGTAGCTGCTGAGTTTTATGTTGAATCTGATAGGGATGTGGAAGGAATTGATAGCAAGTATGTCAGTGATGAGCAAGAAGTTGTTGTGAAAGAGAAAGAACCATCTGAAGTTGAAGAGGAAAAACAATCTGATCATGAGTACTTTGGTAATAAGGATGATGAAGATATTGACTATGATTCAGAAGATGAAGTTGGAAGTGTTGATGGGGTCTCAATTGATGACAGGGATTTTGATGAAGATTGGGAGTGGACTTTTGTGCTACCTAACCAAACATTGAACCCAACTCAGGTCGTTCAGTCAGTCAACCCTGGTAAGACTCTTGTTGGTGTTGAAGCATCAAGGAACCCTGAGGTGACAACTGTGTTAGACTTTGAAGATGATAATGGATATTCAGATGTTCTAGAAAGTCCCGAATCATCTGAGGAAGATAGTGTTGCCAAGAAAAAATTGCCTAGGTTTAAGTTTCCTGGTAATGATGAGAAAGTGATATTTGAAAAGGGGCAGATATTTGCAACTACTTTGTTAATGAAAAGTGTTGTCAAAAAATATGCTTTAAAGAACAGTAAGAATGTTTACCTGAAGAAAAATGAGAAGAACATAATTGTGGTGAAGTGTACCAAAGAACGTCCATATCACATGAAATTCAGTAAGGTTCCTCCTCAGACTTATTTTGTGCTTTCTAGTTCTAATTCAGCTCATAAATGATATAATAGTGGTAGAATAAGATTGTTAACCACAAAGGTGTTGGCTAAGAAACTAGTATCAATCTTGAAGCACACACCTACTATGACCATTAAGGGTCTGCAAGAAGAGTGTAAGAATAGATGGTATGTGATACTTAGTAGATTTCAGGTGTATAGGGCAAAAATGAGGGCTCTAGAAAGTATACATGGGGCTATTGAAGAACAATATGCTCATCTTGGAAACTATGCAGAATAGCTTAGAAGAAGTAATCATGGGAGTTCTGTCAAGATTAAAGTAAAGAGACAAATGGGGGGTTGGTATTTGAGAGAATGTATGTTTGTTTTTATGCCTGCAATAGGGCCTTTGTCACTAGTTGTAGACCATTGATAGGACTGGATGGTTGTTTGCTAAAAGGGAGGTATGGTGGACAGTTACTATCAGCTGTTGGGAAAGATGGTAACAATCAAATGATGCCCATATCATTTGCTATTGTGGAAGCTAAAACCAAAGAGTCATGGGACTGGTTCATTGATTTGCTGCTTTCAGATTTGAATGGCATTCAATTCAAAAGATGGTCTTTCATATCAGACCAGCAAAAGGTGATTTTGTAACTCTGGCTTACTTATTTGATTGCTTTATTTGATAGCTTTTAACTTATATTTCTGGGGTTTAAATATTTTTTTCCAAGGTTCTAGTGAATACAATAGCTTCTATTGGCGAGCATGTTGAGCACAGACTGTGTGTGAGAAATTTGTATGGAAATTAGAGGAAAAGACATGTTGGAGAGAACTTAAAAGAAGCTTTGTAGGTAGCAGCTAGGGCAAATACTATGCTTGAGTTTAACAAGGTTACGGATAAACTGAAAATTCTTAGTGAGGAAGCTTGAGAGGAAATGAGGCAATATACATCAGGTATGTGGAGTAGGGCAGGGTACAGTACTCACACATGTTGTGACTTGCAGTCAATAACATGTGTGAGGCATTTAACTCTTCAATAATTGAGTGTAGGGAGCAACCAGTTATTTCGCTTGTTAAGGGATTGAAGTTTTATATGACTAATAGGATAGTTAGATTAAGGGATTACATGCTAAGGTATTTTGGTGAAATTTGTCCAATGATCAAAAAGATATTGGACAAGGCTAAGAAGGATGTGAATCGTTGGTCACCAAATTGGTGTGGTGATTGGGAATATTCTAACTTTGTTGTTTCTGATGGAAGTGATACTTATGTGATTAATCTCAAAGAGATAACATGTGCATGTAGAAGATGGGATTTAAGTGGTATTCCTTGCCCTCATTCCATTGCAGCAATGTACTACAATAACCAAAACCCAGATGATTATGCGGCACACTGGTACATGTTAGTGATTATGAGATTTATGTTTTCTTATATATAGTGGTTAACCATCTTCAAATAGTTAAGGCTAATCTGGTTGTTTTTAAATGTCAGGAAGCAAACTTTCTTGGATACATATGCTAATCTTATTCTGCCTTCAAATGGACCAAAGCTATGGCAAGAAGTGGACACTCCACCAGTACTGCCACCCACACTCAGAAGGGCGCCTAGGAGGCCTAAGAAGCTTAGGAGGAAGGATAATGATGAGCCTAAGTCAAATAGCAGTAAGGGTAAGAAAAATCAGGAGGTTGTGAGGTGCATAAGATGTAAAGGCTTGGACATAACCAGAGGACTTGTAGGGGAAAGACAACTGTTGATAGGGCAATTCCACCTGGAGGGAACAAGGTAATTTGAAATTTGGTATTAACTAATTGTGATAATGCATGTCTGAATAAAGTATATAACATTATTTCCATCTATTTTTTATGTAGACTAATACTGATATTCAACACCCTAAGACTTAAAATGCACAATTGGTAAAGATATTGTATAAAATAGGATAAAATATGTTGGATTAAATATGTTTTTGATACGTATCTGAATTTTATGCTTAGTTTATTTTTTTTTAAAAAAAATTAACAAGTTGTTTATCTTCAAATATTTTTCTCAAGCGTTTTGATCGACGTTTTTAAATAAATTTATGTGTATACATCGAAATGTTATATTATTTTTTACAATCGTGTTTATTACTATATATAAGTTTTCTTCACAAAAGTTTAAATTTTTTAATAAAAGGATGCATTAAATATGAATTTTTAAGTTTCTAAGCTTAAAAATTCATATTTTAATTTAAAAAAATCTAAACTTTTGTGTGAGATAATATTCTAAACATCTTTTTAAAAATTCATCAAAAATAAAAAAAATCAAAAAGTTGATTTTTTTTTTTATGAATTTTTAAGGAGAAGTTTAGAATATTTGGAGTTCACATAAAAATAAAAACAGAGATTAAAAGTTATAAAAAATATTTGGAGGACCCAAAATTTCAGAGAGACTAAAAATGAAATTTTTTATATTTTTAGAAATCAAAAATTTATTTATCCCATTAAAATATCGCCTGCGACAACTGACAGAATAAATCCTTCAAACTACAATAACAGTGATTTATTTAAAGAGTTGACTTCTAAGTATAAATTTAAATGAGTATATGCATTTCAACATTTTCAGAATCCCTCTCATCTAACTTTTCCATGGCCACTTATTAACTTTTTATTTGAAGATGGCCACTTATTAACTTAATTATTAGTTTAAGAATCAAATACTTATAGTTACAACACCTTCATCAAAAAATAAAAACAATAATTGTCACACATACTGGCCTTGTTGTAAGGCCCGAATCATCAAGGAAGCTGCAGAGTTCTGTGCATCCTTCAGCCGAGACTTTTCGTCGCCTAACATTTGGAGTCTACCATCTGGAGTGGCTATCTGGACAGAGGTGACAAATATCTTCTTCTGAGGAGTACCTTCGTCTTTCTCAATGCTGTTACGGACAAGTAAGAAATCAGTTTATAAGGAGGGTCAAAAGCTTCACACATGCAAATCGACTGAACGAACAAATTAAAAATAGCAAGGAAGATCAATTAGTGAAAATATCAATACTCCAAAAATTATTATCGCTCGAGTTTATCTTCATATTAGGTTGATTGATGCTTAAGTTTTGCTACATCTACATGACTAATGTATTTTCTCACAATATTAAAGAGATAAATACTCAAAGATGATAGAGCATATACTCAGAGTAGTGAACAAGGTTGCACAGATCATCTATTACAAGAAGAAAAAAGAAGATAAAATATAGCATATGCTCCTACCAGAGTGAAAAAGGTTGCACAGATCACTCACAGATCATTTTACAGCAGAAAAGAAAAGATAAACCAGAGGCAGAGAGTCCTAATCCAAAGCTATGCTCCTACCAGAGAGAAACTCTCCTAACGACCAACTAGAAAATGCATGAATGAATCCCCTCACTTACTTGACTCGCAATATATTCTCATCCAAACTATCCTAAAATCTAGCTTCAAGTCACTAACCAACTTCCATTCTCTCCCCCATGGCCTCACTTTCTTCTAGAATATGCCTAGGTGTCCTATCAGAATCCTGGATTGATCCTATAATTTGAGATTTGTCTCCACTTGAGTATATGAAATAATATTAGTCTCGTTTTTCTTATAATTAACTAATTAAGGCAGACTTTGTAAATGGATATAAATCAATTCACTGGAAGGAATCAATTAACATCCCAATTTGGGTATTGTAAAATTCTAAGACTTTATCAGGGACGAGTTTTCTGTTATATGCCGCAAGCAGGTTTCACTCTTCATACATGTGACCAGGTATGAAGGCACTTAACAAATGGAAGCTAAAACTTAAAACTGTTCCGGTTAACAAAAATGTTATGCGCAACAAAATAATAACAAATAATGCTCTCATCATTTTTTGGTGTATCAAACCTGCCGTATATTTCGAAACTATTCTACAGAGGAAACCAGATGACAAGAAGATGCACTTTTATATTACAGAAACCAGGACTATGATTGAATGTTTTTCTTTCAATATGCCATTGCAAATTATAGTGGCAGGCTAGCAGTGTTTACCTGTATACTGGTTTAGGCCACTTTTTCGTCCCACAAATTGCATATAACTTCTGCTTGGCTGCTTCAATTTCAAAGGTACCATCAAGGCCTTTACAACGGTCGGGCATCATGGTAGTGGCAGGCAATACACGTTCTAGTTCATGCACGGCAATCTTGGCAGCATCAAGCCTTGCAATGTCCTTCTGATCAGAGCAAGCAGTAGCAACCAACTCTCCATCAACATAGACACTGGCAGTGCTTTTGGCACCATTCCTCGATTGTCTTATGTCAACCTTTTTCCCATTCTTTTGACAGATCTCATAGAGCGTTGTCACAGGTTGCGGTTTACGTTCCAGATCATCCAGTGTTACTATTGGCTCCAAAAGACCTCTTAATATCTGCCAACAAAAATTACGAGCATTTATCAGGCAGTGGCAACGTTGTTGGGTCGAAGCAACTAAATGATTTCATATCCAACACAGACCCTCATACAAGAATAGTTTTGAGTTTAGACAGCACGTACATAATACAATACAACATCCCCTACTATACCATCTAACCTATTTGCCAAATGTTGCCTAAAATCATGGTCAATAACTTTAACTCAAATGCACTAAACATAAAACATCCCCTACTATCCCATTCTAACCTATTTGCCAAAATGTTGCCTTAAAAACATAGTTACATTGGCCATGATACCATGTTGTGAATGAACCATCCAGCAAAAGGTAGAGTGCATTCATGCACACATTCGACTCCCACATCATGAACTCCAAAACCACCATTTCTGGTAAGCAATAATACGGGTTGGTGGTCTACAAGCTACTATTCGATTAAAAACACACACACACACACACATGATTGATTTTTGGGTTTAGCTTAACACAATCCATCGTATCATTTGAGGGGGTTGGGTAGTTCAACTACTTTGAGCTAAGGGATAAAGAGTTGGACACTTTGGGTTAAAACCCGGACAAAAGAATAAATATTTTTTTTTTTTTGACAAAGAGTAAATGTGTTTGATTTGCTAAAAAATGAAGGACAGGACAGAATAACTCCAGTTGTCCGGTGTTTGATTTGTAAAACTGTTTCAGGTACAGGACAAACTGGAGGCAAGGCACAGGACAAAAACTGATATTTTTGTCCCTCACCAAACCACAACACAACTTTTTGTCCCACGTACAGGTTGTCTAAAATACCAAAATAGCATTTCATCCCCCAAAAAACGTATAAAACAAAAAATTATTCAATGCCATAAAATTTGTCATGTCCTGTTCTCCCTTGTATTGTTTGTTCTTTTTTGTAGTGTTTTGTACAGTACTTGCTGTTTTGCAAATCAAACGCACATCTAACAACTAACTACGGACATTTTCAATTAAAAAAAATCCATCATATCATTTGTAAATGTCATTATTGTCATAATCATAACCAATTAATTAGGTCTAACTGTAGTAGCATTGTTTCAGGAATTTGTAGTCCCTTCTTCCAATTGAATAAATCTATTCCCATAATCAATGTAAACCTGGGTTGCAAGTTTTCATAGATCAGTGTTACAGTGACAGCTATGCAGAACCGACACTTAGTGTCCGACACCAACATGACACTGACACATGTGATTATAATGAATTATGTTATTTTCTCAAAATTTGATGAGTGTCGTGTCTGTTGAGGTGACAGTACCAACAAAATTAAAAGAAGCATGCATACATACCACCCATAATTTCTTAAGATCAAAATCAACATCAACATAAACAGCAGCAGCAATAGATTCAACAACATCAGCAAGAATCTTGGGGGCTTTAACCGAACCACCATACAAAACAATACCACAATCATTCTCACGCTCAACCGCATCAGCAAACTCACGAATCTTATGAACAATATTAACCGTGTTGTGACGAACGTAACGATGAAGACCATGATTGACGGCTGCACGAGCAAGTTTCTCGGTGCTGACATTAGCAGCACGTAGGAGAGAGAGTTGACCGGCGTCAACGGAGGTGTAAGAGAGGAAAATATGGTTGCTGATAGCGAGACCTAAAACAGCGTCACCAACGAACTCGAGACGTTCGTAGGAAACGGATTCCGGGTAAGAAGTGTGGGTTAAGGCATCTTCTAGAAGCTTCTTGTTGAGGAATGTGTAGCCAATTATCTTCTCCACTGCCGTAATTGAACCTTCCATCTCCATCTCCATCTTCATCTTCTGTTCTGTGTGTGTGTGTGAGTGTTTGAGTAAAGTTTTTTGTTTTTGCTACTGAATGACTTAAGTTTGGTTCGTCTCACGAATTTCAATATCAATCAATTTATGCAAGTGAAAACAGCAAATTCGATTGCACTAGACACTATTTGGTATTTTTCTTTTTTTTGTTTTAAGGTGATAAGTTGACCGTTCAAAAGCAGTACAACAATTGATCAAAACATTTAAAATTGTCATATTAATTAAAAACAAGTTGGGTAGTGATGTTTGAACAATCATTTGATATAATTTTTGGTGACAATTTCTTTTTTCTCTCTTTTCATTGGTTAAAAACAATGGAGAGAGAAAACAGAAAAAGAGAATAAAAGGATAGCGTGAGAATGAGAGAGAAAGTTGTCACAAAGTGGTTGTACAAATATCATTTCTCAAATGTTTTGATTAGTTGTGTGTATTTTTGAATTGATGTTCAGTTTTTAATTGATGTGATAATTTTTAATGTTTTGATCAATTGTGTGCAAAATTGTAGCCACCACCGTTGAATTCTTTTTTTTTTTCTCTCTTTCTTTCCAGTACGGAATAACTGTTCGGTACTTTTTATCCAAGAGATACACACTTTTGTTTTTATTTTTAATATACAGATTTAAACTTATTAAAAAAACTAGACATGTTGGTACAAAAAAAACCTAGACATTTGATCAATGCAATACTGTAAAAAAATATTAACTGGTATTCAAGTTGTTTTTTTTAGGATGGTATTCAAGTTGTTGTTATTAACATCTTATTCAAAAAAAAAGTTGTTATTAACATAGTAATTCGTGAATTTTGAAAAATGATTTTGTAATGTACTTGAATTTTAGGAAATGATCTCATTGAAATAAAAACACGGATTCTATCCTTTAATTTGAAAAGTTTTCTATTTTTGACCTCATATATTTTCCATATAGACATAAAGTTCATAAAAGTGTCTTACGTGTTAAATATTTTCATGATTTTGTATCTAAATAGGGAGATTATCTCAAAAACTATCATTTAACCCTTGTTGAACATCATCTCAGACTTCCCCAAATTTATTTTGTGGCCTAGATATATACTTTGATTTTCCTGAAAAGCATAGGGGTTACGGTTTAGGGAAGATAACATATAGACTACTCCTTCCTTGCCCTAGACACTTATATGTAGTTGTCTAGTTGAAACAACAATACATGTGGAGACGATCTTACTTATCATTATTTTACTTGAAAATAGTTTGGTGCACTTGCCAAATTTCATCATCAGATTCAAAGCAAGAACTTATTGGTTTGGAAGGTCCAATGTCGAAGAAGTAGAGTCCCTGAACCTCCTTAGCACTACCAATCATCTTTCTCGAGTTCAAATCATAAAAGATACAATGAGAACGGAAAAAAAAAACCTAGTTTGACAATTTTTATCCTCAGCTAATTTATTGACAGACACTAAACTGCAAGAAAGGTTTGGAAAAAGTATGTCATATTTAAGAGATGACACAACATAATCTTTACCTGCAATGGCTCAAAAGAGTCATTTGCTACTTTTATTTTTTTTATTACCTGCACAGGAAATATATGAAGAAAATAAAGTAGACTCACCAATCATGTGACCAATTTCACCTGAATCTATTATTCAACCACAGTTCGGACTTACACTAGGGATTGAATTACTACCTTTTTGAATTATATATAGAAAGAAATAATGTAAGATTCCAAAATTTTGAACAATTTGTCTAGTTGTTATGAAACATAACAATCAATAAACATTTCATTATAATTAATAATATTCATGATTACATCGTTTTTCCATAGTAAAACCATTTTACCCATCTACCGAATTAATTCATTACTATTCTCTCGACTCTCATTCTCTCAAAATCCATAAGAATATACATTCTACATAGTTCAGTGAGAATTTGGATCTAGGATTAGAGAGACAATTGTAGGTTGTGTAATGGTTTGAAACTTTTAAGGAATTTGAGGTGCTCAAAGTTCAATGGGACACAATAAGGCTTTCTTTTCCCCTCTACAAGCTAAGGGGTTTTTATAGTTCATCAACCCCGAAGGAAATTGAAGGAATATATGCAGAAGAAGGAATCTCGATGAAGATGCAAAAAGATCTCATAGGATTGATGGTTTGAAGGGTTGAGGCGTCAAGTTCGTGGATCAAATTAGAGGTGATCTTGCTAAAACTAGTTTATGGACTTGGTTATCTTTTAGGTTAAAGAGCGACAACATTCATTAATGACTTGTAATCAAACCTTGCAGCACATCATGCAAAAATTCAATAATAGTGGAAGACCGTAGAATTTTCTCTGAAAAGTGAATGTACCTTGATCGTACTTAATCAGAAGGTGACTATTAGTGTAGTGTTTGAAGGTGGTTTCAAGTGATTGCTTCAACTGGAACGACGGAGGAGGGGGGGAGGGGTGGGGGCCCCACTGTGTCTGGCTACGAAAAGTAGCTGATATGCAACGGTGCGGAGCTAGTCAAACGCGGGTTAAAGCGGCGCTACATCCTTTTTCACAGTCGAAGTTAAGAAGAAATGGAGATATGTGAATAAGATCTATGAATATGAAGATGTTTGTGGTCTACACACTATTTCTGTCAAAGAAAAGCAAGCAAATCGTAAAAAATAAGAAGAACAGATCGTGAAAACATGAAAGAAGATCTGAAAGTGTGGCTGGTGGCTGCTGTGTTGATAGAAATTAGGGTTGATTATTATTTCATTCTTTTATAGTAGAGATTGGATTGGTCTAGGCCCAATGACCTAAGTTAATCAATTGGGCCTTCTCCTTATTACCATAATTTTTATTGTTTTATTATATACGTAAATAAAATGATTCTAGAAAAAATGGTAATAATAATAAATATTAATAAATATTTGTTTCATTTATATTAATACTAATTTACATTAATACTAATTATTAAATACATTGTTTAATAATAGTATTTAATACTAAAAACAATTATTCATCTTTAATTTCTCCTTTATATTATATATTTTTCATATTTCCTTAGTCCTTAATTAATATTATAATTTTTAGTTTAGTGTTTGCGTCATGAAATAGCGCCCGCGTCGCTCCCCGCTCCGCTTCAATTTTTGGGTTGGCCGTGGTGCGCTACATTTCCGCATCGACAACTATGGAATGGCCCAAACGTTTGTGTTTGGACTATTTTGGATTTGGCCTATTCATATGGGCATGGGAGTGTTTGCTCGGTCTAGAACATACCTCATCGTGAGAAAGATTAGAGGAACCACTATAAATCCAATGTATTATCTTCCCCTATCTTTTAATTTCCACTTAATTTGATTTTTTACTTGATGAATTTTGATAGGTTTAAGTACAATATGTGTTAAGTGTAACAACCCGATTTTCGCTAGAATTATTTTAATTAATTATTATGTGTGTTTATTTGTGCTTGTATGTGATTAATTGTCTCTGTGTGTATTTTATTCGGAATTAGTGGATTTTGGCTTAAGAAGGGTATTTTAGTCATTTTAGTAATATGGTGAGCAAGGGTAAAATAGTCTTTTGGTTACGAGAATTAGTTTTAGTATTTTAAGTGGGGATAATTATTTGGCTTAATTGCAGTTTTAGCCCCCTAACTTTCCTAAAGTTGCGATTTTGGCCCCCTAAGAAAAAAAACTACAAAACAGCCCCTTAAGTTTTGCAACTGTAGCAGCTTTGGCCCCCCAAGGCAAATAAAATAAAATAACACGTGGCACCTCACTTAGGGTGCCACGTCAGCGTAGACCGAGTCAATATCAGCCTTGGGGGCCAAAACTGCTACAGTTGCAAAACTTAGCGGACTGTTTTGTAGTTTTTTTTCTTAGGGGGCCAAAATCGCAACTTTGGGAAAGTTAGGGGGCTAAAACTGCAATTAAGCCTATAAACTATATAGAAGTTACAACATAGGGCCATACTACTATCCGTTGTCTTGTAGCGTTTTTGTGGTCGGGCGCTATACTCGGGTATCCAAGAATTGATAACACTGGCATGTACCTTTTACCCAACTAATGAACGAGGCAAACAAAAAATAGAGATTACTCGAGAGCAGCATAAATTGTGTTGACAATGTTCATAATTAAGAGTTCAATAACTACACCCTCTGATAGTATAAACGAGCTTTACACGGCCGTTCGATTATATGTCACTATCTTGTCAATAGATCAATTAAGTTTTTAAAGTAATATTGTGATGTATCAAGACGGTGAAATGTGATTAGACCTCTGTATTTATTTGCATTTTCAGTTTGAAGTCATTTAACTAAAACTTTATGGCAGATAAAAATGTGTCCCTCTATCATTGAAGGGTCGTATTCTTTTTACTTGTGCTGCAATTTTGCTTAGGAGTTAGTTTCACTGACAATGATCTCTGGTTTGTCTAATGCAGTTGCTTCCTCCTGCCCCAGCTAAGTCAAAAACATCGTGAGCAATGAAAGAATAAACTGGCTCCCGTCACGCTTCTTTGTTGTTAAATAATTGTATGAATTTATCAGGAGATGTTAATTGGTATGGTTTTCGTCTAGTAAAAAACAAAGCCCTGTTTGGGTTTGTTTTCAGAAACCATTTTGTTGTTTCGGATTTGGTCCTTCAAACTCTTTCGATTATTACAAATATATAAATTTATACTCTGAAGTTATGCAATGCTAAATTATCTCTTTAATGTTTTGTCGTAAAATTACATCAATTTTTTTTGCAATAGAGTTTATAATTGAAGAGAAAATTTGAAATTGGTTGCACATTCACAAATTGTTTTTCTAAAAGTTAATTTTAGGATTTAATTTATAGACACGGTTAGGGTAAAGAGATTTTACACCGTCAATCAATCCTAATCGTCAGATCATTAGAAATGTTTGATTTTCTTATAATCACATTCATAGTCACATCACATGTGATTGGTTGTGATGAGCCGATAGTGTAACATTTTATACACGGATAGTGCATGAAAATTAAACTCTTAATTTTACTTCGTGATTATCATTGATTTGATCAAATTCTTTAAGCAAACCAACTTAAGAGTATATTGGTTTCTCTTAAAATTTGAGTGACTTTTAAACTATGATGTAATTTTACACGAAGATTGAATGAATATACTTTTTATCTTGAAGATATTTTTCACACATATGTAACTGCATCCAAACTATGCATTTCACAATTGATTCTGATATAGTATTATGGTTCTGCATCCATGACTCAAGCATGGAATATGAGCATGGAGTGATTTGCTGCCATTTATGAATTTTTGCTTGTTCTTTGAAAGCAAGGCTAGAGTTATTGTATACCCATATGCCAGTTCTTTCCATTCTATGAAGGTGAAACAAGAATCACTGGTCATTTGAATGTAATTAGAAATACAAATTAAAGGGATTTGTTTAAATAGTTTTTCACCCAAAGGATTTTCAAATTAAAATAAACTTAGAATTCCTTTATTTACGAGAATATTCTTATAAGCTTATAGATATTTATGAAGAAACCGAATTAGTTAAAAGGATGTCTACGCAAATTTTAACCTAGACAATAAGCCATTCTTTAAAAAATTCATAGTCTTATAAAAAAAAAAGGTTAAATATGTTTTTGATCCTTATAAATATATCAACTTTTCGTTTTAGTCTCTCTAAATTTTTTCTTTTTCTTCGACATTTAGTCCTCCAAAAAAAATTAGATAATATGAAAAAATATTATCTAAATTTTTGTTTTTTAAATCACGAAAAATATTTTCCAGAATTTTTATTTTTTGTAGAAAAAAAAACTTTTATTTTGAAAAAAAAACCTAAAAATGTTTCAGGTGATTTTGTATTAGACTAATACATTACATATAATTTAAGAATGAAATATTTGTGAAGATAAATGCTGACAAAAGAAATTGTTTTCAATCTCCAGAAAATTTATTTTATGCCATACATGATGCCTAAATCAAATGTCCATGACTTTATAATGCATTTCCCCTATCAAATAACCATATATTTATGTTTCACTTTCGAGTAAAAAAAAAGTTTCATATAATTTTAAATTAATAATAAAACTATATTTGTAGTATTTGTTACGCCCGTGATTGTTTTTTTGGCAAGTAATGGTATTTGTTATACTTTTTGTGTCCGAGGTTCAAACCCCGATCCATACATATAATATGTAATATCTTTATCAACTAAGTTAAACTTACGGAGATTATAACTTTTTATTTAATTCATGCTATTTTTGCTTACAATCCTCTAAACAATAAAACAAACAATTGTTTCATAGAATAAAAAAAAATAGTTTTAGAGTGTAAAAACGAAGTACACGTGAATTGTCTGATTATCTTTGGTTTGAGAGTTTATCCTTTATTTTAAGCAAGAATTTTTATGCAATTACAGTTGACATCTCAACTTTTTTGACACCTTAGCTGCCACCAATCATTCCTCTCAACACACAAAGTATACCAAAAATATGAAGAAAAGAAATGCCGATAAATAAATGGGACCAAACCAAAATCCTTAATAAGAAATTACTCAAACCTATAATTAGGCCGTTCTTCCATATTAGAGTCATCCAAAATAAAAGTAGAGGGAGTGCTCCAACATATAAACAATTAATAGAGACACCACGAAAATCAAACTTTTCTTCACAATGGTTGTCTCTTTGGTAGATACGAGAGTAAATAAAAAGTGACACATGATATTGATATTTATACAAACATTTTGAAATAATTCACTCTCTCATACATGTGTTGTATATATTGACAAAATGAAGAGGATTGTCCCAAAATGGTCATATAGTCAACTAGAAAAGGAAAAATAATTATCCATGAATTTCTGAGCTTCAAATGAACAATGTCAAATAACAGATATTTGATCAAATAAAAAATTGAAGAACCTTCAACAGGAATTTACGATCCATAGTATCAAAATTTTCTTTATATCAATCTAGAGTCAAATGGCCACCAAAATATAATTTTACCTACAAAGTTAATCACTTTAAATTTGAAATTAGCAAGGACAACAGGGCTAAACAACTAAATATGGTCAACACCTATATCTTAGGAATAAGCATAACTAAGTTAAGCTAATCCTAATAGGATGCGCGAGAAGGTTCAAAAAAGAAACAATCTTTTCCTTTTGAAGTTGAATTATACCACTTCAAACTCGGCTTCTGCAGCATTAACATTAACCAGAGTCGATGTTCTCCTCATCAAGGACAACATAAACCCAATTTTATTCAGTAAGCTAAGGAACTTTTTTTTTTTTTTTACAAATGTAGAAATATCAATAGTATTTGTACACCAAGTGTGGAGAAGCCTGGGCAAAAGTCTTTCTTTTAGAAAATGGCACACAAATTGATCATTGAGAAGAAAGAATGGATTAGGGGAAACTCCACCAGAGCTCTCTCATGGGGCAAACATACATCCTAATGCTTTACGTGTGAAACCCTATTATTAGAGTGATTAGGGTTCAACTTAAACACTCAATATCAACTTGAAAGTGTTTGTCTGAGAGAAAATATAGTAAATATGTTTTAATAAGTAAAGGTATGTAATCTTTTTCAATAAATTAAGAGTAAAAAATGGTATTTATTCTAGCTCAACCAGCAAAATGCCGAATTTTAAGCATTTTCCCGGATGTCATGACCAGGAACTCCGGTACCTCCACTTGTGTGTGTGTGAGTTTATAATGGCTTTGCCATTTCGTCTATCTACCAAAAAAAAACAATGTATACTTACTTGATAACATAAATTCATAAAAAAAAAATTGGCACATGATTCATACCAGTTTTTCATTATTTAGAAAAATACTCTAAAAATTTGAACAAAAGAAAAAAAATGAATAAATTAAATTTAAAATGAGCCTTACAAGCCAACCCTGGTTTGATGGATTGTGCAGGACAGATCAAAACAGATTGGAGGGTGAAAATCCAAATTAGCTCCACCGAAAAAAGTCTGAGTTAAACAAAAATCATGACATACTCAAGCAACTATGCCACTGCTAATGTATCAAGTCAGGAGACAGCTCAAGAACTTAGGTTTCTGGGCTTTTGGCAGACAGTTAGTACAACTACAGCAGAGGAATTTAATTTTAACAGCTTACAATCCAAGACTATAAAATACTGAGAATCAAAATAAATAGTAAAATCATAGAAAAACCGAACTTTAAAAGTTTACAGAGTATACATAGAAACAGGTTTCATTGCAAAGACTCCTCACCTGAAGTTTCTTACATTTTCTTCTCTCCTTTATTGTTTGGGGGGTGGGGGGGTCGTCACAGTTTATACCAGCAAAGATCAAAAGGGAATATCTTCATCAAAATCATCATCAACTTCATATTCATCTTCATCCCAACCATCCATAGCTTCTACTCCCATTACTTGTGCCCGCAATATATTCACAATTTGTCGGAAATTTCTATCAGTTATGATTGCTTCCGACTGATTTTCAGAAGTCACTGTGGGTTGACAGTTGGGCCCGTGGTTTCTCTTCAATACAAACATTCCAGAGGGCCCAAGAATATCAACAGTGAATGCTGGTGACAACTGAACTCCCAGAGCTTGAACATGAGCAACACTGCATTCACAATTGGAAGTCAGGAACTTTGCACAAGTATCTACAATACTATATTTTTGTTATGCAATATTTATTAGGTGGTGTTTGACATGCCCCTTTTTAATCAAACCAAAGTGTATCCATTTCTTAACTTATAGATTATGTAGCTAAAAAAACTCATTTTGATGCATCTTGCTCTATCAAATACTACTTAGGGAAACTTCTTCAAATTGAATTATAAGTGTAAAATGGAACAGAGACAGGGTAAATTCCATAACACTTCCTTATTAATGTTTAAAAAGATTTTGGTGAAATTCATGTTAATCTTTATAGAATTTGGAGAAAACAGCCCATTAGAATTATAATTTTCCATGAATGCACCAACCATTAGGATGAAAGGCAATAATCAGCGATGACATAAAACAATATAAAAAAGAAAACTAAGCATGCCAAATGTGCCTGAATTAAGCAGCCTTTAAACCAAAAAATTTAAAATATTGTGGTCCCATCTACCAGGGTCTGGACACTGAACTCTAGCCTAGGTGGTTGTATCAGCACAACAAAGAACTCTTATAAAAGAGGATACAAAGGATGTCGGATCATTAATACAAGGCTAAAACATTATACAATCCACGTGCAATAAGACAAAAGCTAAGCATAAATTGTTGTCTTTTGCTACAAGATAGGAATAACTGAATTTCAGTTTGAAAGAACAGCAAAGACAACTGTCATCAAACTAAACTAACTTCTATATTCTAATACACCACCCCCACCTCCCCCGCAAGCTCAAGGTGGTAAAGTCCAGTTTGTGTTGTGGAGCGTATACATAGACACATTATCAAGTTAGAACTTACTCTTTCAAGTCATGCCTCCCTCCCTTTATCACACTGGGAACATGCCTTTCTTGCCGCAATATACCTCATTAATAGATTACCTACTACCTTTCTTAACTTTCAAATAGCATACACTGTCTTGTTTAACCAGGCACCAGATTATAATTTCCTAGGGTTTAGGGTTTAAGAGGATAAATAAACCACTCTATCCAGGCATGGTTCCATGTGAGGCAATCCGGCTCAAAACCTGACTTAATTGCAACTGTATGCCTCTAAGTATAAAAAAAACCATGGAATCTATAAGTTTTTTTATAATTCCTAAAATTGACAAAATAATTAACCTCAAAATCGAAGGGACAGTCGGTATGAAATGCAAACACCTTTCAGCAGTACTCAAGTTAACATCATTTGTGCACACAATACGATTAAATTGTAATTAAAACCAAGTGCTTCATAAGGCATATTGTGAATTTATTTAGGATACTACGGCTACTCAGCCAACAATTTTAATAAAACCTGAACACATAAGTTTGCTAATGAATAAACACACCAAGTGTAGAATCTATTAAGTTTTTTTATAATTCCTAAAATTGACAAAAGAATTAACCTCAAAATAGAAGGGACAATCAGTATGAAATGCAAATACCTTTCATCAGTACTTAAGTTAACATCATTTGTGCACACAATACGATTAAATTGTAGTTCAAACAAAGTGCTCCATAAGGCATATCGTGAATTTATTTAGGATACTACAGCTACTCTGCCAACAACTTTAATAAAACCTCAACACACAAGTTTGCTAATGAATAAACGCACCAAATGTATAATAAGCCATCCATTTCTTGCCTCTGTACCCTTTCCAAAAGCTCAATCTGCAAGATACCACCAATACAGAGTACAGGTTCTGGAAGCGTGAACTTCTGTAGCCGGTTTTCCTGTTCACAAGGAATCGTTTTCAGAAAAACATAAAACAGTTCCAATTGTTAAAAACATTAGTAGTGTTACTCAAGGAAAATTATTTGAACGTAGAGTTAATATTCAGTCGTGCAGCTTTCATTTTATTTTTCTCAGCAACGCCGTGCTAGGTCTTTCTACTACTATGGAGGGTAATACGTTTTCTGATCATCCAACAAATTTACTTCTCAATTTACTTGCAATATTTATAGAAGAGTGTCCTTTTGAACAAAGCATATCTAGTTTTTCGTATCAAGCATCAAGAAATCAATGCAACAGAAATTATTCAATGAAGAACAAGTACAGAAACTAGTTAAGATATACAGTTACTAACCTGAGCCATTGGAAACTCCGGTGATGTATAGGTCCATACATACTTTTCACTTTCATCAGCTAACTTATCTCTTTTTTTGGGTGGTGTTTCACCAGCTAAATCATCTAAAGAGGCTTTAAGGTGACCCATTTTAAACCTAACAGATTTTGCTGAATATATAGGTGACCCCATCTGAAATATAGCTGACAGTTAAAAAATATTGTTAGCAAAAAAACATAGAAAGTAAAATAAATGAGTCGAGCACGTAGTTTCTGAAGATTTCAAATATCACCTTGGAAAGGCTGAATATTGATTTCTGTAATAAGACATATTTGAGAGGTCAACTGGTATGTTAATGTCTCGGGCACGTTGGGATTACTTTGTCCACTACTTGACCAATAGGAAAATCTACCACCAATGTTGTCTCTTTCCTCAAGAGTGTGATCAATGCTCTCCTGAGGGAAATTATCAGTGCTAGAAGCACCGATTGCCTTAGCTATGCAATCCACAGCAACAGGAGATAAGCAGGATTTGGCAAAATAACTGTAGACTCTATGATCTTTCTGCAGAGCTAGACTTTCCATAGATTGGCTAGATCCAACCTCTGTGTCTCCATTTACTCCATTCTGGTTCAGTTCAACAACACACGCAACTCTAGATAATTGAGGAAACATTCGCAAGCACAACTGCTTAGAAAGGCCATTTGTAACCACTGCAAACAATAGCACCAGTTAACCATTGCAATAAATATTTTCAATTGAAATTTGTATCTATCGAGAATGAGAAATCCAGTTGCGACTGCATTAACCACTGGTCATGAACTTGTTTCTTTCATTTGATAGGTGCTTTTATAATTTATTTATTTTTGAAATGGATAGGTGCTTTTTTAATGGAAACAAAATAAAAATAAGTAGAACGCAGAATGTAGAAGAAAACAAGACCAATATAATTCACTTTCCAATCCCAATGCATAACTCATAAGTAACAAGGATTGCTAAATAATATATCCATGGGGATAGACTGACCATGTCATAAGTCCCTATTTAAGACATCAAACCAGTTTTTTTTTTTTTTTTTTTTAAAAAAAAAATTAGCCATAGTAGGTTCTACACCAGTAGTTCGTGGAGATATTAAATTTCACTAAGTACAGGTATGTCACATAATTATATTTATTCTTATCGAACAGTTGCCTTATGCCTGAGTTAGTCTCCAAGTCTGCGTCGAATTTCCTCAGTTACATAGGTACAAGTTGTAAAGGTGTGAGCAGTATGAGGATTTAACCTCTAGTAAAATATAGCAGAGAGAGCAAAATTCTAAAAGGACAAACATATCAGAAGTAAAATGAAATGTAAAAGTAAAACATATACCATCAAGGATCTAAACTTGAACTTCTCATGAGACTGAGGCATAAAAATAAAGTACAACTATAACTCACCAAAATGTCTCCAAGATCGCGAAACACAGCAGACACGGACTAGATCGGCTGGATCATCCAGACACTTGAAAATTTTGAGAGACGTATCGATATCGATCAAGCTGAGAAAATCATTAGAATGGTCCATCATGGACATGGAAGTTGGTGAATAAACCAAACTAGGTTATCCTCTCAAACCTACAAAATTGAATCAAAAGGTCAACTACAACAGTTGGCAATGGCATTGTCAACTTCAAAAGTGAGGCAGAAGAATCAAATATATATACAAAAATTCAGTCCATATTTTATAACATTTTTTTAATTCATCAAAGTGGTTCCTTCTTATTCATGAATATTTAAAACCAAAATTAAAACAACAATTCATGCCCAAAAAAATACGTTTTTTTTACTTCCTTTTTCTTATTCCTAAGATACATAATTTCAAAATTCAAAGTAATGGGATTACAGAAATTGAAAAGAAAAAAAAAATATCCACCAATTAGGTCAACAATCAAATCATGGCACAAACAGATAATGGTAGAATACATTGCAATTTGCAAGAGAAATAAAGCCAATTATTTAATCACATAAACATGATCAACCTAATACATAACCAAACAAATTCTAAATAAAAAAAAAAGTGAAAATCAAAGGAATTGATAAATGGGTCATGAAATTAAGGTAATTGGGTAATCAAAACCATCGTAATCAAGACAAAAAAAATTTTAGGTTAAATTCTTAACAACAAATAGTGAATTGAAAGAGGGGAAAGAGAATTGAAAATTGAATTGAGAGGCGAAATTTTTGAAGAATAATGAAAATTGAAGGCAGAGAGTAAAAGGGTGTGCGAGAATATAAAGAAATTGAGGAGAAGATCGAAAAAATTTAACCTTCTATGAGTCCATGAAGCAGCGAAAACCTGGAAGTATAATCAAAGAAAATCGCAGAAGAAGATAGATATTACTTTTTAGTAGTGCAAAGATGTGACCAAATTAAGAAAAATATTTCGATTTTTTTTGGATAACTATTCTTTGAAAGGATGAAAAATATTTTTTGGATTAGTTTTTGCATAAATTATGCAATGTCCCTATCAACTGAGGTAAGTTTACGGGGTGTATACATTCAATTTAAATGATGTATTATAAAAAAAAATTAGGCTTAATACATCTTCCGTCCTTTAACTTATTTTAATTTCTCAGTTTGGTCTGCCGTTTACTATTTTGATCATCTCCGTTAATTTTTAACCTTAAATGTCTAAAGTGAAACAACATTAAAAGTAGTCTACCATAGATCTTATTCATTTTATGAATTTTAACCATTTGATTTTTTTCAAAAAGATGACCGTTAGACTATTCAAATCTATTGTATGTTACAATGAACAACAATTATTTAAAAGAAATTTATATTAGTTTGAAAATAAAAAACAATTTAATAAATCTGAAAATTAATTTTCAAAAATAAAAAAATCGAAAAATATTAAGATTTTTTTTATTTTCCAGAATTTGTTTTTTGTATAAAAAAACTTAAAAAAATGTGAAAATTACTTTTCGAAAATAAAAAAATAGTAGAATTTTAATTTTCCAGAATTTATTTTTGGTATAAAAAATTTAAAAAATACTGACCTTTTTTTTTAAATTCTGATTTTTTTTTAACTTTTGTTTTTTTATTTTGAAAATTAAAATCCAAATTTTTTTTCTTCTGATTTTTAAAATTTTAGAAAAAAAATCTAAATTTTCTTTTTAATTTTTGAAAGAAAAAAAAATTCGTATTAATATTAGTATGATTTAAAATGAGTATTTGTTGTGATTGTTGTTGTTGATTTTCGGTTTGGAGAAGAACAAGAGAAGGAGAAGGAAAAAAAAATCAGATATGGGTGGTTAATTGTAATATACTATGAACCTTAAATCAAACGGTTATAATTATATAAAAAATATTAGACATCAAAAAACTAACTATGATGACCAAAATAGATAACTACAGAAGACATAAGGGATCAAATTGAGACACTTTATAGTTAAGAGATGTTCACGTATGTAAACATGAGTTACAATAGATGAGATATTCAGTGGAGCTACCTATGAGGAGCTCCAAAAATACTCTAAAATAACTAAGGTGAAAATACAATGTTTATGTTATGAATGAATGCCCTCTTGCTTTCTAAGTGCCCTCTTTTATAGTCATCACTTTCTTGACCTAATGGGCCTCTCTATGGATGTCCAGGCCCATTAGCAAAATTGGTTACTCCTTCTCTGTGTATCTC
>Ga0315915_1002016_pt1 | contig 25243 bp, 9 predicted proteins | sample MpolbnodulesMG_FD_207738 | JGI IMG/M metagenome (GOLD analysis project Ga0315915, IMG submission 207738) | Medicago polymorpha root nodule microbial communities from Los Angeles, California, United States - branched nodules | ecosystem: Host-associated > Plants > Roots > Nodule | place: USA...
GTGTTATAGTAATTTATGAACGACTTTTCCTTTTATATATTTTTTTATGTTTTTTTTTTTTGTTGAGCAAATGTTTAAAATGTTATACATAATAAAAGACGTTTCACTGCATATATTAAAGTACTTAGTTTTTTTTTTTTCTTCCAAAAATCATGTACTCATACTTGGTACGGTACCGTATCAGCATTCATACAATGTAGATGTTTGTCACATGAAGTTAGATCTATTGAAGTTGTTTGAAGTTATATATTGCTTAAGTTCTTTGGATGTATAAATGTGTTTGATTGCCTTCATTTTTTTACCTAACTTTTGGGATGAGATCTAAACTAACTTAACACGTTATTTAATGATTGCAAAAATGAGAATTGGACCGAGAACTCAAACAAGGTGTGATTGTGGATATATTGAAGTCGTTTAAAGTTACACATTGCTCAATTTCATGCATTGTTGGATGCACACATGCGTTTGGCGACCCTTATCCTTTCAACTAACTCCTGAGATATAATTCAAACACATTTAACATGGTATTGGCACTAGATTAAATATTACAATGTGAAACATCGATATTTTTTCAATTAAAAAACAAAAATAAAAATATACTCAATGATAAATGATATAACTCAAACCATCTAATATTCTAACAAGATTTCCATGAGACACTCACGTAAACACTCTTTTATGATGAATGATAATAACACTACTTTTCTTACATTTTCTTTTAACACTTACTCTTATGGATTAAATGAAAATGAGCCTTTAATTTAAAATATGTATCTGAAAGATATATTAATTTTGTCCAATAAAAATGTAAGTGTTAGAGATTATAACACTCCTCTGTTAAATTCAAAAGCATCGTAGTTGTAGATGCTCTGAAGAAGAGTCAAGGGTATTTGACATGAGAAGTAAGGTAGTGGTTGAAGGGTTGACAACTTGACACAGCTTGTCTCGCACATACACAAACAAGAGACATTTGCCTTGTACTCATGCACTCGGTTTTCATGTTTCCTTTTTACGGTTTCGGTGATGGATTGTTAGTGAGTACACAACCTTTTGCGTAATCCCAATATACTCTACTTATCTCAAAATATCAGTACTACATCCCTTTTCAAACAAGTGTTACTTTATTTTAAAGGGTTTAAACTGAATTTTACTTTTTTATATTGATTTTTTTTCCAAGCATGTCTTCTAATTGCTTGAAAATATTATACATTGTATTTATGATGGTGAGAACCACATAAAAAGTTAATAAGATTAGTTTAATAAACATAAGGAAAGACTAACTTTTGTCTTTAAATCACGTGTTAATGAACTTAAAAGTGTGAATTTTTTTTAGAAAATTTGTCAATTTATTTTTCTAGAGATTGAAAATTAATATTTTGTAATAAATATTTATCATTTATGGAAGGGTTAAATATGTTTTTAGTTCTTACAAAATCATGAGTTTTCATGTTTAGTCCCTATGAAATTTTAATGGTAATTTTAGTCCTCCATAATATTGTAGTTTGTAAGAATAATCCCTATTTTGAAAACTTTTTACAAAAAAGAGATTTTTTAGTCCTCCAAAATAGTCCCTTTAAAATGCAAATAGGGACTAAGAGTGAATAAAAATCTTGTAGGAACTAAACTTGACAGCTTGTAATTTTGTAGGGACTAAAAACATATTTAACTCTTTATGGAATGTTGAACATGTGTTTTAAAGGCATAAATTAACATGACCCGTAAAAGTATAATGTTATTTGACAATTTATTGTATTTATTAATTATGTGTGTAAAACCCTTAAACAATATTGATTTTGAAATAGAGAGTATAAACAAAAATATAGAAATGTAGTTGAGTATCAACCTAAAAAATATATAGTTGACCATATTTAGTGTGTAATCTCAATAAGAAAAAAGGCAATTGTATAAGTTACCTTCATGACTAATAAATTGGTTTATTTGAAATACAAAAAGTTAAATTAACAAATGAGGCGGTTATAAAGAAGATTTTTGATCACTTTAAAATAGTGTTAATTGACATTGATTTAATTTCTAACTTGTGTGACATAATCCTTGTTGAGAAGAAATTTGAATTGTTCAAACCTCACACATGTTCAGCTCCAAACAATGTTGCATGTTGCATTAAAATTATTGTAGATTAGGACCTTCTTATTATTGATATGGTATAATAAGGAGGTCTAAAGAAATGTTGATTGATGTGGATGTGTGAGATGCCATTGATCTTGAGGAAGAGATATCTCCTATTGTTGTTGGAACACTTCATGTGCATGTAGTGTAAGTGGAAGATATCTTAGTTCATGATATTGTTATGGATGAGAAATATAACAAGAACCGACAAATTTCTGATATGTGTATCATTGGTCTTTGGTCTGATAGTGATCAATATGAATTATTGTCAAGATTCACACAAATGGAAAATGAGGGGGAATCGGAAACTGATAGGGCAACCTGCAACTTGATCTTGTAGTTACACCTATTTTTGACATGGCAAAAATTGATCTAGGAAACTCAAACCAACAATTTCAACGGATGGTCTTAAAGAAAAATAAGAACCAACAAAAGCATCAGAGGTAATCTAGGAAAGGAAATTACTCGTCAAGGTACATGGTTAATACTTCCAGAGGTTTCCTTCCAAATGTTAGTACATGGATATTTTGACCTGCACCAATACCCCATTTGTACCCATCACGAACAATAAACTCTGAACTCTAAATGCTTCGTCAAACATAGCTTGGATTGTGACCAATAGAGGAACGAAGAAAATGACCCCGAGGAAACTACATTATTTTTAAGATCCTCGTCATAAGGCTCTTAAGATTATAAAAAAGCTTCCATGCTGGTTTGTTCCACATAGCATGGTTGAAAACTGAAATACTCTTAAATTCCATTCCTCCTTCGTTCTTTGATCAATGAAATGATCTCAAGATAGCCAATGAACATATTTTGACCGATTTTTATTATGTTCCCATCAAATAGAATTCAACTTTTTTAAATCTCATCACAACGAGAAAATGAAAAACAAAATATACTCGTGTCATAAGAGGAAATTGATTGCAGAACTGACTTGCTTAATAGAATATCTATCTCTATTAAGCAATCATTTTATTTCATATAAGTAATTTATTTTCATCTTAATATATTTAACTCCTTAACAAGCGCCCAAAAATATATATTTTTATTAAAAGTTCCAAAAACATTTGTTAGCATTTTTCTTTAATTTAATGATTCATTTCGTATTTTATAAATATGTGCGTTTGATCTGCTAAACAGTAAGTACTGGACATAACAGTACACGACAGAACAACACAACACAAGGTAAAACAGCACACGATAAACTTTTATAGTATTGAATAACTTTTGATCTACAAACAGTAAGTACTAGACAGACCAGTACACAACAGAACAACAGAGCACACGACAAAACAACACACAACAAACTTTTATGGTATTGAATAACTTTTGGTCTTATACGATTTTTGGTGGGGAAAATGTTATTTGAGCATCTTAAACAATTTGTACGTGAGACAAAAAGTTATGTTGTGGTTTAACAGAAGGACAATAATTTCAGTTTTTATCATGTTTGTTGCCTTTGTCTCGTTCCTGAAACAATTTTACAAATGAAACACGGTTGTTCTGTATTGTTCTTCATTTTTTTAACAAATCAAATTAAAGTCACAAACCCTAGACATAGGAAATCTATCTCCATGTGCAAGAGGGTCTCAACTTCTCCATTGTACAAAAAAAATGAATCAGGAAGTTTTTTTTTAGGAGATGATTCAAGGAGTTTAATAAGGGGTGGCAAAAACACCCATGTCCACGTGTATTCGTGGATAAAATCCGTCACGGGCACGGGGCGGATAGTTAGACGAGTATCCACAGGTATAATAAACAAGTATTTGACTGCTCATTATTATATGGATACAAACACATATTTAATTGTATCCATACCTACACGTACTCATACCCGATAATAAATTAAGTAAATTACTAAAACATCTTATCTTATTACTTAAAGTTGTTACTTTATTGAAGAAAATTTTACCACTCATCTAAGATTTCTCATTAATAACCTATTTTTATTTTTAATTTTATTTTTTTAATTCATCTTATTAAGTTCATCGTTTCCACTTCATTCACATCATAAATCATATCCAATGGATTACGTAAGAATCATGAATTTTCTATGGATTATGTATGATTTATGAAATTTTGAATGGATTATGTATGAATGTTTAAAAGTTGAATTTTTTGGGTAATTAAAAAAAATTATTATTTATACCAAAAAATAAATAAATTCAAAAATTCATGGGTATCCACTATGTGGGTACCCCATGGGGGTACGGAGCAGGCACATATATCTTATTTATCCAAAGGGCTGGGGACGAGTATCATATTATTCGTACTCATGGGTACCCGTAGACATCCTTCTTGTACTTTGAGCTGAAAATATTTTCCTATCTTATATGAGTATAATCTAATTTTCTCCCATGAATATTTTAAGAAGAAAGCTAAGCCAAGGTTCATTTCTTCTTTATATCTCTTTCATTTGAATCTCTCCCCTTCCCTTTGCATATATTTCCAAAACCCTTCGATTGAATTGAATTCCCAAAGCTGCAGAAAAAGTAGCATAAACAGTTTAAATTCAAATTATAAAACAAAAATACCTATTTTATTTTATTTTTTAAAATATACAGAAAAAATGTCTTGGCTCTTCAAGTCCAACAACCCTGACACAGAATCTTCCAATCTTCACCGCACCGCCACCCACTCCTCTCCACCGCCGCCGTTCACCGCCGTCGATCACGGCGTCAAGGAAGACCTCTCGCTTATTTTCCGCGGTGTCGCCAACTTTCTCGCTCCACCTCCTTCATCATCATCTCCTCCTTCTTCTTCCGCTTCCTCTGGCGAGTCAACCTCACCTTCGAAAACTCTCACCGGAATCCGCAACGATCTTGTCGAAATCGGTGGAAGCTTCAAGAGCTCACTCTCTCTTCTCTCCCCAAGAAAAGCCGTCACCGGAATTTCAAAGCTTGCTTCTCAATTGTTGCAGTCAGAGCGTGATCATGAAGAATTTGACGGCGGTGCAGTGCCTGGAACAACCGATGATGTTGTTCGTTTCGTCAAGGAGATTTCTTCAATGCCGGAGTGTTGGACCGAATTTCCCTTCCCACTCCATAATGGTAATTAAATTTATTAATTTCTTCTGATTATGATTCTCTATTTTATCAATTCAATTTGTATAATCTAATTATGGAAACTGATTAGTTACTTAATTCTATACATGTTCTCTTAATTTAATGACTTTTGTTAAATTAAATAAATTAAGCTGATAATTTGTGTAGCTTATGGATTACGGTTGTATGTATTTTGTAAATAAATATTAAATCTTATTAAGTTGAATGATTACATACTTTAGTACGAACACCTGACACCATGGACATTGTAAAAACTTGAAAAAACAAATGAATTAATTAAATGTAATCACATGTAACCTTGGTGCAGTTGGTAAAGTTGTTGTCATGTGACTAAAAGGTCACGGGTTCAAGTCTTGGAAACAATCTCATATGTAAAAAACAAGGTAAGGCCGCGTACAATACACCAAAAATGGTGGGACCCCTTCCCGGACCCTGCGTATGCGGGAGCTTTAGTGCATCGGGTTGCCCTTTGCCCTTTACATGTGTCGGTGTTGGACAGAACACACGTCTTCCACCAGAAGTGTCAGTGCTATAGAGATAATTTATGATGTTTGGCTGGAAGGCAATGTTTCCTGCCAAGATGGGAGGAATGTGTGCTATGACATGTTGAATTTGATCAAATATAACTGATGATTTAATTAAATTAGTGACAATGGTGAATTCTAGCAGGATAGAGTTTAGTAAAAGGGATTTTCAGTGTTTGGAAGTGATACCTTAGTTTGTTTATGAAATCCTTTAGTGCCAATAAGGGTAGGTTTATCTGGTAAATATAAAGCAATGTCAACAAAAAGGTCTTGAGTTTAATTCCTTAGTGATAAAGCAATGTCAACAAAAAGTCTTGAGTTCAATCCCTTCAAGATAAAGTAATGTCAACAAAAAGGTCTTGAGTTCAAATACCACATGTAATACTTCATTGGTAGGTAATCTATTAGTGCAATCATAACCTTTTGTTAAGGTTTATGACATTCCATGACCCTAGAACAGGGCTACCTTAACCTCCCCTCAGTCTGAACTTGGATGCATGCTTACTCAAGGCTATCATTTTTTATAGAGACAATCTAAAGAATAAATGGTATGTCAATTCAATTTTATTTTATTAAGGAGGCAACTTTAATTGATCTATTTTTTTGGCATTTTGTACTCAAATATAGATATTTTGTTTAGGGCAAATGCTAACTTGTGCCCTTAAGGGCACATGTTAAAGAACTCATTATAGAAATATACGTCTTAAAAGTTGCGCATTCAACTTTTCAAAAGTCAAAATATTATGTTTTCCAATGTAAAATCTCCTTTTGAGTTCCGTAACATGTGCCCTTAAGGCACAAGTTAGCAATACCCTCCATTTAGCTATTAAGTTCACAACTCACAAGGTTCATACGCAAGGGCCAAGGGCTTAACAAATTTTAGAAATAATTGAAGGTTCATCTAACTCAACATGCGAGCATTATTACTGAAATGACAAGAAAAAGAGAGCAAGCTCTCATGCAAACAACCAGAGCAATAGAATGCTCCTCAGAGAAGTAGATTCTCTCTCTCTCTGCCAACCATCAGGTCTAACAGAATACTTGCATCACTCCCACACGCACTCCAACTAATTAATTATATTGAAATATTCTAACTAACTGCTGAAGTGGCAGCAGCTACCACTCATCAGTATCCTTTTTCTTCTTCTTACGCTCATAAACTCTCCAAACATTGGGTCTATTATGAGTAAAGCCCACCCACTAAAACATTTCCATCAGACCCAACTGCAGGGTCTATGTCCAGCATCCTATCATGTGTCATGGATAACTCTTACTCTTGCTTGTTTACTATTTTGTGCTGTATTGTATCCTTAATGCTATTGCTTCTACTTCTACATGACAAAATGCAGTTTTATTTGGCAAATTTTATTACTTTGACTGTCATTTTTATTTCCAAAACTGTATTCTTGGGAATCAGCCTCTTAGAATTATGTTGGGGAAAATTTCTATATGAAAAACTGATGCAATGCTCATTTCAAATAAACTATTTCCACAGTGAAGCTAGTTCCCACTCCCTGTCAATATGAAGTCCATAGTGCTTCTGTTTTTATTAGCACGTATCTAGTTTAATACTTACATAAATATTCATTGAAGAGAAATGGTTTTGATATTTAATCTTGATTCTTTAGATAGAATGAATACAATAAAGAAAAAAAATGAAGAAAAATGAATGTTTTTTTTGGCTATATTGTATTCACTAATATATAAGATTGTCATATATTAATACGGAAATTTGATTTCTTTCTCAGCAGATTGCAGCCTGTCCAATTCTCAAAGAGAACATGCACTGGCTATAGAGCAACTGGTGCCTGAATTTGTTACACTTAGAATGAACCTTTGCAGTTACATGAACGTGGAAAAGTTTTGGATGATCTATTTTTTGTTAATACTTCCAAGACTTAATCAGCATGACTTTGAGTGCCTGTCGACTCCAAAGGCAAGTCATGTTTATTCAATATTTTCTTACTTTCATATGAATAGCAAGGCCAAGCTTTTGTTAAATACGTAAATTCCTTTGATGTATATGCAGTCATTAGCCTTTTGAAGCCACTTTTTTATGTGAGTTTTATTCATGCATTTTACCAGTGAAACATGTTATATGTATTTTTCATTGTTGGTGATTGCGACTCAGAAAACTACAAATTATTGCATGTTTTGCTGAACATGTATAGTACACATAAGTAATAAAAATTTATGGTAGTCAGGAGAACATAAAGCATTGTATATGAAGTATTGTGGTGATATCCATATAACCATTGTCATATGCTCTTGATGACAGGTTATGCTTTATTTTATTTTATTTTTACATGCTTAATTGAAGTAATCCTCTCTATTATATTATTTTTCTAAAATGCAGCTTGTAGTGTTGTATGCGATACATGTGTGAATAGTACTAATGCTATTGTATGTTGCCAGTCTCTGCATGGCCTGATTATCTTATTGTCTTTTTGATAAAATATTGGCACGAGTTTCTTCTGTAGCTTGAGTTTGTCCTTGTTTTATTCATGTCATTCTATCCTTATGATTCAGTTATATTAAAATAAATATTGTCAGATTATTTGGTCTATTGCACTCAATATTTATGTAATTGAAGATAAACTTATGTATAGTTATGGCTTGTGCCATATATTTACGTGTTCGAGTGGAAACATTTTCTAAGGCTTTGTTTGGAGGGGAGTTTTTGGATAACAGGGAAAGGGAGGGGAGGGTTTATTAAAATCTGTCACTTGTTTGGGAGTCTTACAACAAAGGAGAAGAGTTTGGGGGTTTGTTAAAAACATCCCTCCAATGCCCTCTTTACTTGCTTTTTTTAATCCCCCGCAATTCAGGCTTTACCCTTCTTTCCAAACAAGGTGAGAGGTTACCCATCCTTATCCCATTCCCTCTCCTTCAAAGTCTTACCCTCCTCTTCCCCACTAACTTCCATACACAACTAAAGGTTTGTCTCTGAAAGCATATTTTTAAACAAGGGAAAGGGTTTGAGGAGTTTTTAAAACCTTCCATAACAAAGCCTAACTGTCTGATATATTATGTATGTGTTTTTCTCTTTTTATTTTGTTAGATTGTTGAAGCAAGAGAGGTTCTTCTACAAAAACTTGAAGAGAGGAAAGACATGCCGGCTGGAGAATGCGATAAATCAGATGTTGTGGGTCCACATCAAGAGGGAAGGGAGGACAGTGGAACAGAAAGTATCACATTTGATCAAAACCAGATATTGACCGAGGTTACAAATGCAGCAAAGGGTTTGGAAATCGATGACGCGGTCAATAGTGAAAAATGGTTGACAGATACAGATATTGATGCTACTTCATTGACTTCCTGTACAAAACATCAACAGGAAGACATCTCATTCAGTGACTTAGAGGAGGATGGAAGTTATAGCTCTGATAATAAATTATCAAGTCATGGGGAGGTCATCAGGGGTTCATCACCTGATGGTTCAAGTGATTGGGTTCAGCTAAGTGAACGCCAGAGAGGTGGCCGGCAAAAGGCTATCCATTTGAAAGGTAAGGATTCTGAAGATGAGTCAAACGATTGGCTCGCAGTTTAATTAAATAAAGGCTTTGTCTTTACTTGTAAAGGTACATCATTTTTTTCCTTTTGAACTGCTCTGTATTTATTTAGGGATTGCAAATTCCTATAAATTAAAGTGTTTCTTATGTTTTAATTGTAATTAGAAAGTTTCATTAGCTGGTCATTACTGAGAATGTGATGTCATAGTTGTTAAAATAATTAAAACTACGATCACTTCCATTAACATTAATATAATAATCAATTATTTAAAAAATTGACTCATTATGAAGAGGTATAACAACTTTAGTGAAGAGGTATATAATAATCAATAATATAATAATCACTTCCATTATGAAGAGGTATAATTAGGTTTCAAGCTTTTTTTTAATACATAAATTAAAGCGACATTAATTGTCATTTTAGGACAGTCCCCGGGGGCATTTGAACCTAAGCTAGTTAGCACCTCAAGTGTTATAATTAGGTTTCTAGGTTAGTTTTCAAGATTTTAACCCTGGCCTTTCTAGTTATAATCTTGATGGTTTAGTCCTAACTTACCTTAAGTTTTGCAAGTCTTGATTGTCATGGGGGATGCTAAATGTTTGGCCTAATTCAAGAGAAGAATTAACATATATATAAGAAATTTAAATGGCACGTTTCAAATATTAGAATATCGAGTGAAATCAAGGGAACGATAGGGAAAAAATTACAGCGTTCCTTCAGAATTGTCAATATACCCATACAATAGGGTATCTTGCAATGCAAACACATCCACATTGCATAACAATTTTCTAAAACGTGCACTAGCCTAAAACGGTAACATTGCATCCCAATAAATACAGGTATGAATATTTCTTTTTTCTTTGACCCAGTATACATTATTGGTCAAAAAAGCATCGCAAAAATAAAATAAAATCTACAGTTAGCCTTGAGAGCTTATCTCCAACACGAAGTCAGAAAAGGACCATGACACATAAATGCGAGTATAATGTAAAAGACGATGGCAAAAATCATAATGAGTGTAACCCTGCATAAAGAAGAGATGAAGAAACATTAGAAATTTAAATAATTAAAAGCTTAACCTCAACGTTTAGAAATTGACACTTACGTTAGCCTAACATTACTCCACCACATGTTATTTTTATATCGACGAGCCTGTCTTTTGAAACGAACTGAATTGCTATTCATTGTTGCTGTTTTCTCAACCAGCATTTCCAAACGACCACCTCTCTCTAACACTTTCTCAATGTTATCAATCATAACGGTTCTCACCTATATATAATTATCATACCACAAATATATTAAGGTATAGTTCAGTCTTCATATGCTAATATAAAAACATGGAACATAATTAGCCAGCATTCAACTTTTTTTTATATAGAGAAACAAATTAATGATTGTGAACTTACCTGAGTCATTTCACCTTTGAGACGGTTTAATCTATCAGCATTTGGGTCGGTAGAGTAATAATCCATCTGTTGGCTGAGGACCCTTGAGAATTCATCATTCATGGTATAGGCGGGAGCTGAAAGAATTGCACTGGCATATGTCTTCACAAATCTATTATGAATATCTTCAAGAAATGAAAATGGAATTCTTCCTGCAGTCATTCAAACAAAACATTTGTTCAAGTTCATTCAAGGATGGAAACTTTAGCATAAAACAAATCTTTAGCATACTACATAATATTTGGATGATTGGATCATAATTGTTTCATTCAATTGACCAATCCAAATTCCAAACACAATCAATAAAAATAAGAGAGATAGAAGAAATTGTTTTATACTTCCGAATGCTTCATCAGCCATACAAAGAACCGTGAGGCCATCGGTTCTCCGAACATGAAAAACATAACGATCATGTGAAAATGAAACATTGCTACCATTATAACTATTAGTCCCTTGATTAATCTGGTTAAGTATCTGTTTAGCTACAACACTTGCATTGCTTTGAATAGCGCTAAACTCGGCCAAAACAATCTGTCCCCTTGCCACCATTCCATACAATATCCCCATATTGATGCTCAAAACATGTAACTTATCGAGTGAAAAATGAGATTTTTTTTAAAGTTTAAGGTAAAGGGTCGTCGTTGTTGTTGCGTGGCGAGAAGATAAAAGTGTAGTGGAATTGATTTTGGAGGAGGTGCAACAACAACAGCACCTAAACCAAAAGAAGTTAGAAGAAAAAAACAAAGTGTCCATTTTGATTAGATTTGATGTCCAAAAATGGGGTTATGTTTTGTTAGGGGTAAACGACAGTCTGGAAATTCAATAGGAAGCTCTATCTCTTACCATTTTTTATGTCCAGTGTGGCGTTTTTGGTGCCATCATATTTGGCGGAAAGCTAGGAACCATTATTGTTTGAACAATTTGAACAACATCACTATATAAAGCATAGGGAAAAAAAAAAGGTTAGCTGTATTTTTGGTCATTGACTTCAATTCATTAGTTCAATCAATCCCTAAAAGAAATTCATTTTTGTCCATTTTCTTTTTAGGTATATTGCATTTTGATTACATCGTTATATTTCAACAAAAGTTTTTAAACTATTATTTATTAGAAACTAAGCAAAACTTTATTAAAGAAACAGACAGCTCCTCAAGCACAAGGTGTGCTAAAGATAACTGTTAATGCAAATTACATAAATGTTCGGCCACAACCAGCCGAAGCAGAAAAAAAAAATTACACTATTGCTTGAAGACAATATAATGGATTTAGCCTCCAATAGGGATAATCAAAATCGAACAAGACATAGTGCGATTTCAACCACCAATACGTTTGGAGCTTCACCTTTTCTGCAAGCACCACAAGATGATTTGACTTGTTTTGGAAAATTCTTTTATTACGGTCTTTCCAAACAACTAAAATCACCAAAATCCAGATAATAGTAAACACAGTCCTTGAATTTTTGGAAAAGCCTCGAATACTGAGAAACTGATAAGAATGAGTGCAAATATTGCCATTAAAAACCGAATCAATTCCTAACCAATTTGAAACCAAGAGCCAAATGCAACTGTATACATCACGTCGTAAAAAACAAGTGGTCTATGTCTTCGAGTTCATCACACAGGGCCGCACATGTAAGTTGAGAAGCATCAATAGCATCTCGCTTATACAAATTATCCTTAGTCGGATGTCTGTTCATGACTAAGCGCCAAACAAAAAGATTCACCTTCAGAGGAACCGCTTTGAGCCACAAGAAACTATCAAAACCTTGATTGAGGTTGGTATCACTTGCTGTCAAATAAGAGTATGTTGATCTAACTGTGTAACACTGAGATGTATGGAGCTTCCACACCCACTTGTCGATCTTGCCAACCTACAAAACACAAGAAGACACCCGCCCCACACACTCCAAGACCAGTAACCTCCTACGCCACTTCCACGCCTCACCTCCAACCCCCCACCCTAACTCAAACATCTCCGACACCGTATCTAGTTTATTGTCTGCAAGGTAGTAAAGCCTATCAAAGGATCTTGCTAGAGGACAATTATCCAGCCACGGGTCCACCCAAAACAAAGTATCCCGACCAACCCCCACCCTCCTAATAATGTTATCTGTCAACCAACCAGTATCGACAAGACCCACTCCCCTCCTGATTTGGTTTAGGTTGCGCCACCAAACCGAACCTACTCCCTCCCCAAACCGCACCCTGCCCCCTCCTCGCCATACTTAGCTCGAATAACAACATTCCACAAGCTCCCCCTCTCCTCCAATAACCTCCACACCCATTTGCCTAAAAGAGAAATATTAAATTCATTCAACCTCTTCACCCCTAGACCTCCATTCTCTATTTGTAAGCAAATATTATCCCATTTAATCCAAGAAATTTTCCTCACATCCTCACCACCCTCCCAAAAAAATTTAGAAAAAATAGAACCAAGGGAAGAAATAATACCTGAGGGAGCTTTGAAGAAGGAAAGGAAATAAATCGGAACGGAAGACAGAACAGACTTAAGTAGAACCAACCGACCACCCAAAGATAGATTTTTACACTTCCATCCGGACAACCGATTACGGATCCTATCAACTAACGGACACCAAAATTGATGCTTCCGGGGATCACCACCAATAGGTAGCCCCAAATGAAGAAATTATATAATCTCATTTAAACTATTAAATTATATAATCTCATTTATTAGTCAACAAATACACATTTTCTAGTAATAAAAAAAATCACATTTTCTTACTTTTTTGCATAATCACACGTCATAGATGAGAGATATGATGCTTGTATAGGGCAAACTGTATGAGTAATAGCCATCCATTTTTCTTATCCTCCAACAGAGGTACCTACTAAAAGTTGCGGTTTAGGACAACATCATAAAAAATATAAAAAAAATAAAAAAGACAACCGCATCAAGAGGGTCAACTATCTAATTAGGTAAGCAACCCCGTCAAAAATAATTTTAGTGGTTAATTAGTTAGATGAATAAATACAGGCCCCCAACCCCATTATAATATACCTAGTAGATCTTATTAGCTGGATATGTTATGGTATTATTTCCTTGAAAACATATTTAAATATCTAAGCAGTGAGAAGTGATTAATAAAACACTATATGTAGAGTTGTTAAAAAAAACTATATATGTAGAGAACTTTTACGGTTAAATTTTAGGGTTAAATATATTTTTATTCTCTTTAAAATTTACCTATTTTTTTAGTCATTGTTCTCGCTTCTTAGTCCCGACTAACACTAACATCATATACAAACAATTAATATTTGTTAGTATTGAGAAATATTTTTGACACAATCTAATTGCAACACCAAATATTTATCAGATTTTCTACTTTTATATAATTTTTCTCCTAGCTCAGGCCATTTTTCTCTCTTATAGCACGAGTTCAACATCAACACTCATTTATATACAGTATTAATTTTTGTGTGTTTAATTAATATAGTTGTTTAGAATTCTGTAGGATGAAAAAATTACATAATATTTTTCCTAATATGATGTCATATTAGGTACTGCCTCCTTTTGTAAATAAAAATGGTACTACCTATTTTTTAAGTGTTGTGAATTCAACAAGTTCAAACAAATAACATTGACAATTAAAACTAGACACTCCAAGCAAATAGAGATTCAAACTAGAACAAATCTAGAATCTATTAAAAACAGATTTTTTTAACTCCCTATTTATAACAAATACAACATGATTTGAATCGACCTTTCTAAGGTTTGACCATGATTTGATTCATGTAAGAATGCAAACGTGAGAAGAAAAAAACACCGAGATGATTCGAATGACGAGGCTCCTGTGTGATTCGAATCAATGGGCTAGAATGCTACAAGAACCCCTTTTCAGCAATGTAGTATCCTAATTTTGTCCGGACAAATTCAAAAAAAAAAAAAAGAGGTTTAATAGCAGTTTTGATCTCCTAAGTATTAAGAGGTCGCGATTTTGATCCTCTAACAAGATAAAATACAATCCAGCTCCCTAAATACTACCCGTTTTGCAGTTTTGACCCCATGCTGATTTTGACCAATTCAACGTTGATGTGGACACCACCACGTGTGTAATTTTCAATTTAAAAATAAATAAAAATGTCATGTGTGTAATGCTTTAATTATTTTTGTTTTTCTTTTATTGTTTTCAATCATTATTAATGTCCTCCAAATAAATTCTAAAAAAAGGGACTTAAAATTTAGATTTTTTCGTCGAGAATGATCTAGAGAATAGGCCCGAACTTCTGGTTGTACTACAAAAGAAATAAGATGACAACATTAAGACAAGCTAAGATGGCATCATCAAAGCTAATCAAGATGACATCACATGGCAACTTGCTTCTAATAGCTTGACAATCTCCAAGCTTCAATTTTTGCTTGATCTCCAAGTGTCCCAACATCTATAAATAAGAGGAGTTTTGGAGAGAAAGTGAAGAAAAAAACAAGGAGGCTTTGGAAAGAAAGAAGAAAGTCTTCGGAGAGAGCTATATTTTCTTAGTGTTAAAATTATAGATTTGTGAGCATTTTATTTTAAGAGAGGAGAGTTGGAAACAACGATCTTCTCTTCACTTTGGGCAACGAATCACTTCTTCCATCTCGTTTTTTTATTATAACTTTGTTGTCGATAATTTGTTTTATTCATATACCTCTAATAATCGTGTTATAAACGATGAAGATAATCTTATTAGATATATTTTGTCATACTTTAATTTTAAAATTGACCGAACTAATAACTATATTGGTCGATTATTTCATATATAACATATTTTTCTACTCACAAATATAATTATAAACTAGCATTATAAGTATTGTTTAAGATAAGGGTGGGAAATGTTACGTGCATGTGTTTTTAAATTAACTTGTATTTAACCAATCAGGCAACCATATGCTTCACCCCGCACTGAGCGCCGGACTATTCGTTGAAGATAAAAGTATATCGAACCCATATGAAGTTTTACTATGAGCAGAATGTATCCATTAGTCAAATTATAGGTTCGATCAAGATTTGTTTCTCCAGAGTCCCAAAAGCAAGCATGACATCATTATGGACATAAAGTCCCAAAGTATGGAACCCCATAAATAGGCTGGCCCAACTTAAATGGGAGATGATAGCTTCTTTGTGCTCTAACATTCTTGCCAATTTTGAATGACTTGGACAATATTATTAATCTTCCTGATTGCTCTCTTTGGTTTCAAATATAATAAAAATTGGTCAAAGAAATTTTATGAATTTAGTCCAAATTTTAAACTAAAAATATAAAAAAAATATATTGGCTTTTGTTTATGTTTGAGATCAGAATAGTATTTTATGAGTTCCATAATATATGTCATTATAATAAAAAAAATTACCCCCTTTTATATATTGTTTTACAATGTGCTAAAGTATTAGTAATATTTCTTATCTTATTATGTGCTTCATTATTTAAGGTAAGGGTGGGAAATTTTACGTGCACGTGTTTTGAAATTAACTTGTATCTTTTGATCTTCTTGTAAATATTGTTTCGACTTTGTTGTGTTTTTTCTTAGTACACTTTGTGCTAGGAAAGACACTTCAATTTGATAATATATTCTATTTTAGCCTCTTCAAAAACAAAAAACAAAAACTTGTATCTTTTGAATGACTTAGACAATATTATTAATCTTCCTGATTACTCTTTTGGTTTCAAATATAATAAAAATTGGTTAAGAAAATTTTATGTATTTAGTTCAAATTTTAAACTAAAAATATAAAAAAATTTATTGACTTTTGTTTATGTTTGAGATCAAAGTAGTATTTTATGAGTTCCATAATATATGTCATTATAACCAAAAAAACATTATCTCCTTTTATGTATCGTTTTACAATGTGCTAAAATATTAATGTTTCTTATCTAATTATGTGCTTCATTGTTTGATTTTTTTTTCTTCACTTTTTTAAATTTCTCTTTTCCTTTCCATTAATGAAGTATAATTCCGTAAAGTAAATTTTAGTTTCTCATTCCCATAAAAAATTAATTACATTTCTTAATTTATATGAAATTGTCAAAATAACTTATAATTTATGATGGAAAGAGTAGTTGTCAATTTAGTAAAAACAATGCATTGTCTCTGTCATGTGAGATATGCCTACATGACGAAGCATACTTATTTAAGATTCTAATTTTTTTTATACCATTTAAGATTCTAATTTGGTTCACAATGTTTTTGTAATTATTGAGGGTCGATCCATGAATAAGATTCTCTAATTATAAACCTACCAAAAAAATTACTTTTATTAGATTTTATATAAAAAAAATAAAAAAAAAACTTCGTATATTGAAGTTGTTTTAAGCTTCAATTCACTTCTTGTTAAACATTATTGGACTGGCCCCGACATTATCCCACCATTTGGCTCCCCCTCCATCCATGCCATTGATCACATCATATACCATGGTTGTCTCAGATAGAATGATGAGATTGATGCTATGCTATGTCTCTGATATTATTCATTGAAATCGATTTAAGCCACCCATCATCTCACCTTGTGTATGCCAAATATATATCCATCATCTCATTGTAGATATTTATTCATGATCTCCCCCATTTCTGTAAAGTATTGCCACTTGACACATTGCATATCAATAATTTTCATCAAAAATTATGTTATTATTATATTATTATTACTCATGCATATATGTCTAAACACCCCATGTGTTTACACCTCCATGTACACATCATGTTAATAATATTATTATAAGGTACATTTGATATATCCAGCCAATCCTCCCCCACCCCAGTAACCCTCCAAAAATGGGAGTACTTGATTCAATTGCATTGTTGTTATTGATAGCCACGTCCAATACATCATGATGAATGGAGCAATTTGACACATGAGAAACCATTTTTTTTTTTTATTTCTTGCTGGAAAATTAAGGATCTATTCATTTCAATGTTTGCTGGCTGCAGTATGGAAGCTTTGGAGATACCACAGACGACAAATTCCATTTAATTGGTTTTAATGTCATTTGTCTATCATCTGGCTGGATCCTGTGGTCAAAAAGTTGTGGACCGGACCATTTTTAACAATTAACTTGCATCAATATTTCACAAAATTTTAAGAATATTATATTTCTCACCCTATGTCATACTCACGCATTCTGTAAAAAAGACTAAAATACTCTTCGGATTACGTAATTCGGACAAATACGAAATGCAACTACTTCGATATATTTGAATTATGTTATGTTATGTTTGAATAATTTTTAAAATTTATAGTTAGGTAACATTTGAATATTTTTATGGTTATGTTTGATTAATGTTATGTTTGGATAATTATGTTGTGTATTGTTATGTTATGAATTAATTTTTCTCTTTGAACATATGGTCAAAGGCATGATATGTTGTTTAGAAGCAAGTTAAATGCGTCAAAACATAGTTTCAGCCAAATCAGATGGCTTCTGCCTCTGTGCTGATGCAGTTGAGATTATATAATCCAGACAATGTTTACACATTCCGGATTATATAATCCGAAAACATACTTTTTCACCTCAAATGATGACTTTCAACGGGTGATTGTCACATTTCGAATTATATAATCCATAATGTGTAAACACTGTCCGGATTATATAATTTGAACTCGTCCAATGCATTTTGGCATCCAGAGCCTCAGGGGTGCTTCAAGCTCTAAAATGCACGAAATTGTCCGGATTACATAATCTAAAAGTAGTTCGGATTATGTAATCTAGACTAAGGGTGTTTTTGGAAGAAAAAAAATAGTGCGTGCTAGAATCTAGTAGGGTAGGAAAAGTAATAGTCAAATTTTAACTTAGTTGTGGCGATTTCCAATGGTTCTTTTTATACATTTTAAAAAATGAGAAATTATTGTTGTACACCCAAAACTCATTCAACATCATGAAAGAGATAAGAGTAGAAAGTGGTTTGATAGATGTGATAAGTAAATAATATAAAAGGAAGAGAGAGATATAGAAAAATGAATTGTTGAATAAATGTATAGAAATAAGGAGTGTTTAGATATAACTGTTGTATCTTTCAGGAAAATACAAGGGTTGTAAAAAAATTATATTTAAATTAGGAGAAACATACTCTTGTAATTATATACTTAAACTCAAGTCACATGGGATGATACATATTTACTCTTTTTTTTTTTTGTGGTGACCAGGGTTCGAACCCCAACCTTGCATATATTATGATTGTCCATACCAGCTGAGCTAAGCTCACGAGGACACATATTTACCTTATAAATACAGTGAATAGTGCAATTATAAGGTGGACGGATATCATCTCATGTTGTCCATGACATGTGTTCATGTAGCATTACTCTTCTGATATGGATTTCATACCATATTACTTAAATGTGTAGGCAAGCACAACGTGTTGGATACTTGAGTTTAATTTTTAGGGTTAATTATTGAAATTAACCCTGTAATATATATGAAATCTCAAAAATGACCTTGTAAAATGAAAAACACATATTCTGACTCTGTAGTTCGATATTCTTATTATTTATGACCCTGTAATATATGTGAGTTCCAAAAAAGCTACGTAGAGATTGAATTTTTTCCATGACTTTTTTGAGGCATGTTAAGAACGTTAAAATATAACTTTACACAAAAAAATTAGAAATTTCGACAAGTGACAAATTAATTATGAATTATTTTTAAAGCGTCAAAAATAAAACAACGAAAATCTCGACCTATAAATTGAATTTTGAGCTCATTGTTTGCACAAACATCCATAAAAATACATAAAAAGGATTTGCAAAGTTTCTTAGCATTTCAAAGACGTTTCAGTTTATTTTTATTTTTCAACCAAAGCGTGCAAAATTGAAATTGTGTTTCTAGTAAGCGTATACTCACAAGTCAAATTTCATTCCCTAATTTTGTAGACATGGTTAGAACATAATAAGAACTTTCACAATGAAATTTTGTAGTTTTTAAATGAGGGACAACTTAATTATAAATTTTAAAAAAAATTCTTAATTATGGAAAATAAAAATTCATACTTGCTTTGTCCCTAGTCGAAAAATCTAATCTTTAGTGTAAAGACAAATTTCAACGTTATTAACATGTCTCTAAAAAATCATGAAAAAAATTCAATCTCAATGTTGCCTTTTTTGCCTTCACGTATATTACAGGGTCATAAATAATAAGAATCTCGAATTACAAGGTCAAAATATGTATTTTTTATTTTACAAGATCATTTTTTTGACTTGTGTATATTGCAGGGTCAAATTCAATAATTAACCCTAATTTTTATACTTTCACCTTCGGCCAGTTAATTAGTTCTATCATTAACCTCTTCATATGATATACATATCGTTTTTTAGAGTTGATCCTACAATTTTGAAATCTAAAATCCGCTCCTATTTATAAGTTAATCTTGTAAGGATGAGTTAAGCCCTAACAAACTTAAACTTAACATGATACGTAAAAAAAAAAACTTAAACTTAACATGATATTAAGAGCTATATGACTTGCAATAAAGAAATGATCTTATTTCCGAATTTTGTTTTTCTCTTTTTGTTTTTTTTTTTAGAGAAAATATTGTTTCGGATTTCACCTTTTTTTTCTTTCTGATTTAAATTCTCTTTTCTATTCTTTTTTCTCTTTCGTTATGTGTCTATGATGGTTATTGAATGGAATATCATAGATGATGATCATGGCCATGGAAAGTCTCGTGGATTTGTGGTTTAGTGCAATGCAAGCTACGCGAAGCAAATGCGGCATGTTATGAAGGACAAAACTTCAAGCGATGTGGTAACCTGTGTGGTTATTGTATGTTTCGAAGATTCAAGAAGCATTAATTAGAGCAGATAAAATGTCATTTTGTTTTAAGTTTTTGGCGCATATAATGTTTTTTGTATTGATTTGCGTTGAACTTGGCTCATAGGTACGCACAAGTGGGCAGGGATGGTTCGTACTCGTGTGAGACCGTAGTATTAGACAAGTGTTGTACCTTGTAAATCTTAATCTTTTAGTGATGTTGTGAATTCGGACTCAAAACTCACACCAATGAAACTATGATGTGTGGAGTAAAGGAAAGTAGTAACCAATATCAAAGTAAATACAAGCAACAACAACAATAACAACACCTAGATCTAATCTAGGAATCAAAGTGAAAAGTACAAAACCACAAGCAAAAGATAAAGAGGGAAGAGAAACAAACACACCAAGAAATGTTTACCTAGTTGGTCCAATTTGACCTACTCTGGGGGAGAGATTGATCTCTCCAATCTACTATCAATGAGTTCTTACAAAGAGATACAAATGGGTTACAAGAAATTAGTTTCAACAAGCTCACAAAGAACAAACCTAATTTCTACTCATTTTCTCAATCTCATCAATGAACAACACACTCAATAATTTTCACTCACCCAAAGTGTTTACAAATTTTTCTCACCCTAAGAGAACCCTAATCAAAGACTCTCAACCCTAAAGTTATTACCTTTGATTTCCCAAGTTTTTCTCTCTTGAAGCTCTCTCTCAAAAATGAACTGAAATGCTTATATAATACACAGTGACAGACAAAATCACGTCGCACCTGAGAAAATCGTGCCACGATTATTGCGTACAACCCAAGGTACGACAACTTATCCAGAAATTGCGTCACGCCTGCATAAAATTGTGCCACGATTTTCCTTCAGCAGAAATCATCCATTCTGCTAGGAAATTTGTGTCGCGCCTGAGAAAATCGCGTCATGGTTTTGCCTTCAGCAGAAATCATCCATTCTGCCAGGAAAAGCACGGTACGCCTCCGAAAAGCGTGGTATGATTTTTAGCTTTCACAGCATCACAATTTGAAGTCAAATTCAACAAGTGATAATCATTCCAGAACTATACATGGGCACAATTGACCGAATTTTATTACCAAACTTCGTTTATCTATTGTTTGCGGTTGTCATTTAATTTCTCTTTCATAATTGGTTGTTGTTCTAACAATTCGTTTATGTTGGAGATTTATGAAGATCGCCAAAAATAACAACAAACCAATGATCTAAGATTACGAGATAAAAAATCACGTCTCCATAAAAAAGCTCAATGAATTGAGTATATGAGTCTTCTCTTTTATATATCCAACATATTTAATTCATTCATATGTTGATATGAGACTAATCACTCACACTTGAAACCAACAATCTTTCCTCAAGTGTGGACCTACGTCCAATACTTGCATCACTATTATTACCAACGTAACATGTCTCCCAACTACATTAACATGAAGACTTTCGTAGCAAGTCCAAACATTGAGATTCATTTTCGCTCTCCCACCAATTAAAACTTGGCCTCTGATACAACTTGTTGGGAGAGATCAATGGAGCTATGAGGGAAACAACAAGCTAATGATCCATGACTACCAATATATTTATACATTTATACCAAAAATCTCAAGACATTCGCATATGAGTCACCTCTCTTATATATCAAACATTTAACTCATTGCGAGACTAATCACTATCATAGGAACTCAACAATCTTCTCCTCAAGTGTCAGCTTCTCATATATTATACTTGTAGTGTCGTTACAACCAACAAAACACGCCTTGTGACTACATCTTTAAAAATAGTTCTTATTACAACAATCAAACACCATGGTTCCACTATTGCTCCCCTGTCAAGTCAAACTAGAGCTCTAATATCACTTGTTGGAGAATCTGGAGAGTACATCGAGAGCAATAGTAGGCCAATTATCTAGGACCACCAAGAGATCTAATACTGCATCTTCATCCAAAACCTTAAGTTATTACATATATATAAGTCATCTCTCGTATATATCAAACATTTAACACATTCATAGTCGATGTGCGATTACCACTCACATTTGAACTCAACCATTACACTATTGTCTCATTGTCGTTTGCCCGTTATTATCTTTGTTGTATGCTTCTATCACATAGTGGTTAAACATTTTTTATTCTCTTGGTGGTATTTTTTCCCTGATGATTAATATTTCTCAAGAACTTCAATTTTAGGAGATCATCAAATATCAAAATAGGCAAATGAGTCTTTCATGTGATCACATTAACATGAAATCAACATGTAGGCGTAGCATATTCTTTCGTATGATCACATTCATCCAATGCAAACAATGGTGAGTAAACATCTGGTTAAATTTTTTTCTTCTTTCTTTCATTGGAATACAAATGATTAGTCTCACGTGGTATAGCAATACTACTAGTTGTATTGGGCACATGCACGTTAAGTGCAGTAGCTAACACAGAAATTGGGTGGTGAAAGAAAGGAAAATAAGAGATATGATATCACATCATAGGAAGGAAAATTCATTCACGGATATACAAAATTACAAAAACTAAGAAAACTTTATAAAGTCTTTATCCCATCACGGACATGCAAACACCAATATTACAATACATCACAATCAGAGAGACAGTAGCTACTACTCTCACTCTGAATCATCCTTTTCTTTCTGTATTCTCTTAACAAACTTTCTCACATGGTTGCCAACCTGTACTCTTTCCCCACTTTCCTTTACCATCTTTTATCTTTTCCTTGTACTTTGCGGTACATATTTGACATTGTTTTGATCACTTCTACGTGTTTTACCCATTGTTCTTTACACTTTCCTAGAAGCTTCATTTGGTTCAAAGCTAATTATATCTCATCTTAGTATGTGAAATGTTTTTAATAGGGTTTTCGAACTGCCTTAATATTACAAGTTTTAATTTGGTTGAGATAAATATTCATCTTAAACTTTTTATTAACATACAGTCTAGTCTTGTGTAGGGGTGTTCGCAGTGCGGTTTGGTTTGGTTTTGAGGATAAAAATCATCCGAACCGCAAGATAAAAAAACATGTGTTTTGGTTTTGTTCGGTTAACTTTAAAAATAAAATCCGAACCAAACCAAACCAATACGGTTTGGGTTGAATCGGTTAGTGCGGTTTTTTCGATACGATATAATTTTTGTTTTCAACGTTATAATCAAGTTAAAAAGCTGAAACACAACATATTTTCAACAATGTTTTAAATTTCATCAAACTTTACAATTTAATTTTCATTTTATTACAATGTTTCCAACAACATAGATCAAGATAAAAACGTGGACAAAAAGTAATCATATTTTGTAAGAAATGCAAAAGATTAAGATTTTATCATTTTCTAAAATGTCAAGTAGCACATAAATAAGTTTTTGGAATAAAAAGCAAAGAATGAACTTAATAAGAGAAAAAATATATCATTTTATAAAAAAATTCATTGAATTTATATGAGTATTGGTCTATGTGACATATGTTTAATTAATATTTTTCTTATGTTGCGGTATGGTTCGGTTTAGTTTGGTTGGTAAAATGAAAACCGCAAACCAAACCAAACCATGTGGTTGAGTAAGAAAATGATTCAATTACATCCGAACCAAATACAGTTTTTTGCGGTTTTGGTTTAAATTGGTTCGGTTTACGGTTTTTCTATTAGGTTGGTTCGGTTTTGAACACTCCTAATCTTGTGTAACATTGTTTCACTATGCCAGCTTTTTATGATAACCAACTTAAAACATTTTATATAATAATAATCATCTTTATCCTTTCTATTATTTGAATAGAAGTAAATCACATCACTTATTATTGTTTATATTTACTTTAATTAGTGATGATATGATTTGATATGTATTATCATTGGAGTACCTTTTATACTTTTTAAAATTTTTTATTTTTTTATACTTTTTCGAATTGATATTATCTTTGATTATAAAAAAAAATAATCACAAGACTTATCATTACAATCAATCCGATTTCTCGATCACAAATTGTCAATGCGACAGCAAACTATATATATTATCTGAGTCTTCTTATTTTCTGAGATATGTTTGGGAGATGGTTTTAGAAGGGAAGTATCTGGAGTGTTATGGCTATATTTTCATATATGTTTAAAATTTAAACAAAATTGAAATAAGAAAATAATTCAATGCAACCTAGTTTATTTTTAAAATATTATAGCTTCCTCATTCTTTTTTAAAAGCACTCCCCTCCCCACCCTCCAAAATTTTCAATCCAAACATACCTTATATGAACTCGATTCATTTCATAACCGGAAAAGGACTCAAATAAAATTTGAGTGGCCTCGCACATATTGTAATATAGAAGTCAAAATTTTATTTCATCCTTTAATTATAAATCATTTCAAAAGCAAAATTAAGGAGGGAAATTAGCGACCAAAAAAATAAAATTCCTTGGTCGCAAAATTTAGTGACGGAATTAGGGAGGGATTTCATGTTTTTCCTCATTAATTTTTGTTTTTTAGTAGTGTTTACTTTTTATCTTTAAATTATATAAACTAGCAAAAAGACGGACACGTGACGGACACTCATGTGCCCGTCCTTCCGCTCTTTTTATTGCGCTAACATTTGAAAATTATAAACGGTGTTTTTTCATGTAATTTTGATTTTGACTAAAACTAAAATTATAAATGTTTATTGCTTTCAAGTTGTAATAACAAATCAAACTAACCAAGATTATCTATTTCAACGACACCAACAATATAACAAAAAAATATAATGTAAATTCTTTTTTTAAATAACACCGACAACAATCTTTATTATAAAAAAAAAATTGTTTACGGGTATAATTAGGATATGAAAA
>Ga0315915_1002017_pt1 | contig 25238 bp, 22 predicted proteins | sample MpolbnodulesMG_FD_207738 | JGI IMG/M metagenome (GOLD analysis project Ga0315915, IMG submission 207738) | Medicago polymorpha root nodule microbial communities from Los Angeles, California, United States - branched nodules | ecosystem: Host-associated > Plants > Roots > Nodule | place: USA...
GTCTCAAATCTTAAACATAAAAGACTCGAAGTTTCAAATCATAAACATAAGCGACTCAAAGTCTCATATCTTTTTTTTTTTTTGAAAACTCGGTATCCGATCCAAGAATCAAAGTCTCATATCTTAAAACATAAAACAGCCTAGTCACAAAGCTTAAACATAAACGACTCAAAGCCAGGATCGTTAGAATCGTATGGAATCGCACGATTTCATGCTGATTTCACGTTTTCATCATATTTCACAGGGATTTTACTAAACTCAGGTTTTTTTTTAAACCGCAAAACTTTATTATAAAGCCAACCCCTCACAAGAAGTGAAAGGGCCACTGGGCACAAAAACAGCAACACAGGAGAAAAGGCCGATGCTGCACGGCAAGGCCAATACCTAATAGCCAAACCGCCCAAGAAAATCAGAAAAACAGAAACAGATGCACAAGGCACTGATCAACAGAGAACAGACAGCACTGCCACCAACCAAAACCTGGAAGACAACGGCTGTCAGCACCACAGCCCCAAACTGGAAGACCGCAGCCACCCAGAGGACAGCCAGCGCCAAAACAGCATGGCACCAAAACAAAAGGATCCGAAAACAGCAACTCCCCAAAACATACCCCCAAAGATCTACCTTAACATACAATCCCTAGGATTCCAACACCATTTGTAGAAAAGACATGTAGGGATCTTCAATCTATTCAAACTCCATTCCCACGACATTGCCTTAATGTCCTCCACCAATTCCTTCACCCCTTTGGTCACATTATTGAAGATTCCATCATTTCTAGCTTTTCACAAAACCCAAATGGTAGCATGCCAAATAAGCCAAAAAACCCGACACACTTTTTTGTTACTCAGGATTCTATTCACGATCCGGATCGTTAGGGGTGATTGAAATCGCAAAATTGTGGGTTTTCACGATTCTGATCAAGATTCTGACTGCAATGACCGTAAGAAACTCGGCAAAACAAAGGCTAACAACATAAACAATGATCTGGCATATTGTCTAATGGTAAAGGAAAATAACAAGCAAATACTTCCAAAGCATTTAAAGGAAAAAAAAAAGTATTTTTAGAATATGCCACAACCATAATCAAATTAAGAAGCAATATCACATGTTTATCCTCATAAAACAAAAGTATAATACTATTGTCACAGCAAAATTCATAAATCATGTTCAATTGAAATAAAGACCAAAAGCACGTTCTTATTCTCATATCCCAAAAAATGATGACTTAACATAATTAGCAAACAAGAAAAATAAAAATGGACATCGGTATAGAGATATACAAATAAAATTAGAGTGATTTGTGAGGTGAAAAATGAAGCGAAGTTTTACTTCTGGTAGGTGATGGTTTTGATGTTGAATCCAAGGGTAGGACTGATGACACTAGTGTCCTCCCCATTAATCTTCAAAACGATTGTAGTTTTCCCTGAATTGTCCAACCCACTGCATAACAACAATTGCAACTAATTAATTAATGTAGTAAAATCTAGAATGATGGAAAGGAACAGGGAGAGAATCTTACACCATAAGAATTCGCATTTCCTTCTCCTTCTTTTTTATTTTCCGAATGATGCTGAGAAGACCCATTCCTAGACAGAAGATCAAAACCTGAGAAATCAATTTGCTTTTTTAGATTACCAATATAGAAAAGAAAAAGGGTGAGGAAGGAAAAGGGGGAGAAAAAAAAAAGTGGTAGTGTTTTTCATCATAATTTTGGGTCATGACGCCAGGGGCTGATCTAGACATTCGATATTGGTGTGGCTAAAATTTCAAAGAAATTATGAGCAAATTATACTAAAAATAAGAATAGAGTGACTTTGTAAACACAATTGTATAAATAACCACAATGCACGATTCTACATAACACAATAAGAAATAATGAACAATAAGCAATTTTCCAAACACAATTCCACCATTATCAACATCCTATTGTGAGATATATGCAGATAGGCAAATAAGACTGCACTTGGATTTCTGTCTATGCTCCCATTCCCTCATGCAGGGGTAATTTCTAGGCCTTAACCATTGTGCTTACCGTATTTTTCTTGTCGTAGTTTTATATACTGAAATTGGGGTTCCTGCCAAAGCCAGAAGTTACTTTTTTGAATCTTTCCCTTTAATTTTGATAAAGTAAGGAAATTCAGATGTTAACGGCAATAACCTCAAAGTTTTTTAGGTCATTGGCTCTCTTTCTGTCTTGCAATAAAAAACTGAATTCATCGAAGACAATGACAACTTACAAACATACTATTATGATTATGTGTGATGTTTCAACAGTTCGAAAGTCCTACATAGTTCACTCCTCAAACCTTTAAAGGGTTTATAATCTATTATTGAGCAGTTTTATTTTGGAACTCCTACATTACTCTCAACATTGTATACATTTAGAAAGTGAACTCATGTGCATTTATTTACAGTTGGAAGAACCTATACAGCAGTAACCACAAAATACAGCAGAGTATTAGAACCTATACCAACAATTGGAAGAAACATTTCAACAAACAGTTAAAGTACATTCACAGTAAAGACGTGTATATTCAAATTTGATCCTACCCAACATGTTTGAATGATATACAACATTGAGGGTAAGGCATAACCTATCAAATTTGTCTAACACAATTTTCGAATTAACAATTCCCAATCCTTAATTCTGAAACCCTAAAACAAGTGATTGGAGACGGAAGGAGAAATTGGAGAATTGATTGACTTACCTTGGCTTAGAAAAATTTGTTGTGAGAAGAGAGGTGAGAAGAAGAGGGGTGCAATTTCTGATGCGAGAAGAGAGTTTGCAAGAGAGAACTAAAGACAATGTATATGTGAAAGAAAAAAAAGGGCAATAATCTAGTGTGGCTACAGCCACATTCAACCATACGGTAGATCCGCCACTTCATGACACCCTCAGAAACTCCACTACCGACCAATGTAGTTTTCAGCAACAAAAAATCATAATAATGCCAAAATGAAACCTAACTAGAGTCCATAAGCCTATGTTATTAAACTCCGAGCAGTCATCGACTACTCAGGGCTATATAGCCCATTTTGGACCGGCACAAACAGGGCATTACATTATATCTTTAGAGGTCCCAAAAGATATGAGCAAACCAATGATCAAATAATGTACAATTGTTTGAAAACTTAACCATAGTCTCGTCAGTTTAAGTTGGTAAAAAAACCAAAATGTCAAGCATTCTTGAACTGAATTCTTGCATCAGTATCTTTTTAAACTGATAATTGAAAAGATAATTTTATGCATCTAGTTTTGAATTTCCCACAAACATAGCAATCATAGTCTTGTTAAAATCCATTATGAATCTCTATTAGGCTCAAATTATAATTCTAGCAAGTATAAATAAATCAAGCTAAAGAATAAACAAACAGATAATGAAACAAGGAAATGGTGTTATTCGAATCAGCAAGCAAATTGAACTAAATGAGAGAGCAAAGATGAAACGAAATGAGGAAATGAAGAAGAAGCTGAGCGACTTACAAAAGTGAAGCAGAGAGGACACGATGATCAGATGAGAACACACAGCAAAGAAAAGAGAATCGAGAGAGATGGCTGAATATCCGTCGTTTACCGTCGTTCGCCGCCGTTCCAGTGAGAGAGAGTGCGAACGTGTGAATGAGCGAATTGTGCAAATGAAGCGTGCCAACTGTGAGAATTTGATTTTGTCCTTAATTGGAATTTTGAATTATTATGAGGGCAAAACTGTCAACTTGTATGTTTAACCCTCCAAAATCGACCAACTTTAAAATTGGACAAATGAAGATCTTCAAAAGACCCCAAAACCATTCCATATTTTTTTAAAACTCCAAAACAAAGGTTAATCTCTCCACAAGTCCTTCATTCCCCTCTCCTCCCCTCCAAAACCCAACTCTCAAACAAAACCTAAGTGAGGGCGCACCGTTTAATTTGTTTGGGAGAGTTTGTTGTGTGGTTTTTTGTTTTTTGTCTTCAAATTATTAGAAATAGTCAAAAGTCTTTGAATTTTACAATCGTTCATCAATTTTGTCCCTCCATCAAGTCTTACTGTCCATCAATTTTGTCCTTTCGTCAAGTCTTGATTTTGACAGTGATGGTATGTGACGTTAAAAGCTAATGTGGATTACCAACTCAAATTATGTCAGGTATTTAGAGACGAAATTGATCAAAAATTTTGAATTCTTATTTTATTTATTTTAAATGAAAGTCGTTACAAATTGTTACATTGTCAAGTTGATTTCTAAATTAATCATTAAAAATCAAGATGGTCTATGAATTAGGTCTCTCACTATCAAATTGATCCCTGAATTATGTCCAGAATATTCGAGTGTATCATTCGTATATAGTAAAATTGTTTATCATTCATATGGTAAAAATCATACATGAGACGGTATGTCTTGATTGTTCGTAAAAACAACTTTACCAGAAATAGTATAATTGATTAACTAAAAAATAACATATATCATTAATTAATACACTCTTCCGTCATTATTATAAGCAAAAATCTACAATTTAGGTTCATTCATTTAATTATGTATATGGTCTTTATTATAGAACACGTACATCATTTAATGGATTAATCTAAAATGTTGATTTTTTTTTTATAATAGTGGACGGATGGTGCAGTTCATAATTGCAATTTGAATTTAAATGATCTTTATATGTATCAAAATTTAAATGATCTTTATATGTATCAAGTTGAATCCGTGCTTTTATATTTGAGAAAACTAATACCTGATAAAATTACCATGCTAAACTTGTGTCATTGTTTGTGTCCACAACCAATGTGGAATATGTAACAGCTGAAAGTTGTTGGAGCTCAAATACTTTGGTGGAAACAATAACTCATGGACTATGATTTCAAATTACAACATATATTGATAAAATGTGACAATATTAGTGTCACCAGCTTGACTAAAATCAAGTGTTACATTCAAGGAATAAGTATATAAAGATTTATCATCACTTTTTATGTGGTCGTGTTGAAAAAGGTGACGTAGTTTTCAAGTAGACATGGCAACAAAACCCGCCCCTATCCCAAACTTAACGGGGAAAAGCCGATTTAACTGGATGCGGGTGCACGTATCGGGGAAATTTGAGTTTTTAGTACGGGGGCGGGGGATGCTTATACCCGCCCTGCACCCACCTCCGCCCCGCACCCGCTTTTTGAAATTTACTTTATTAAATTTTAGGGTTAATAGTGTTTTTCACCCCTGTAATATATTCATTTCCGATTTTTTTCGATATATAAAAAGCAGAAAAATAGTCAGATTTTACAAAAAGTTTAAAAATCGAAAAAAAAAAAAAAGAATTAGATTTTTTGTCAAAAATTTAAAAAATCAGAAAAAATTATAAGAATTTTTTAAAATTATAAAAATTATAAAATATAATCAGATTTTTTTAAAATTAAAAAGATTTTAATAAATAATGGAATTTAATTTTCAAAATCCAAAAAAAGCAAATTTTCAAAATTAAAAAAAAATTCAGATTTTTTAAAAAATAATTCTGGAAATTTTTTTTATAAAATATTGGGGAAAAAATCACTTTTCCACGACGATTGCAAAACCCTCTAACTTTGTATCCAGATTTTAAAAAATTAAAAATCATTTTTTAAAATTTTTTATTTTTCTTATTTTGAAAATTAAATTCCAGAATATTTTAAAAAAATCTGATTATATTTTCTGATTTTTTTTTCTAATTTTAAATTGAAAAAAAAATCTTTAATTTTTTTTATGATTTTTAAAAAAATTTGGAAAAAATCCGACTATTTTTTTCTATTTCGGAAAAAATCTTAATATTTTTTTCGATTTTTCAAATTTTTAATCTGAATATTTTTATGATTTTTTTAATTTTTTAAAATTAATTTTCAAATATTTTAAAAATAAAATTTGATGTGGAAACTTTTTTTTACACGTTGCCAATTAAAAAATGAAAAAAAAATGTCAAATCAGCACCACGTAAGCGAATTTGCTGAGTTGGGTGGGGGCAGGGGGTATTCTGGAAAAAAAATTACGAGGATGCAAATCAAACCGAAAATTTTATAGGGGCGAAAACCAGAAATGACATATATTACTGGGGTGAAAAGCACTATTAACCCTAAATTTTATAATTTTATTTCCATAACCATCAACCTATTTTAATACATTATTACTCTTTAGAAACATATTTATTATAATTATTTTGCTCTTTTGAATTTTTTTTATTAGATCTTTAATTATTAATATAATTATTGTTTTTTGTTGTTATGAAAAAATATGCGTTTTTTAAATATTTTATAAAAGAAATAGAATTTTCGCGGGCGGGGGCGGGAGACCCTTCCCCATTGGGGTGAGGTTGGATGTTCAATTTTTACCCCCAATGTGGTTTGGGTGTTCAATTTCCAAGCATGTGACACCAAAAGTCAGCTTACTAACATTTTTACAAGATCGCTTGCTTCAGATAGAAATTATTTGCACATGAGGGTTCGAACCTGAGAACTAAAAATGGGTTCCTTCTAGGTCTCAAACCTTCACCAACAAGTTAACTCATGGAGGTTAGTATTTCATATCTTTTAAAATAGAACAAAGCTTACAAGGCTGTTAAAAAAAGTTAAACGGAAGAGATATATAAGTTAAAGTGTGAGAAAAAGCACAAGTGTAACGATATTTTGACATTAATGTAAAGTTACATGCGCATAAATACATAAAAGTTATTTTCAACTTATTTATTAAAAAGATAAGAAAATGTTAATATAGAAATTTTGTATTGGAAAATGATGAAAAATGGAATGTTCAACTTAATGAAAGTCAAAAAGTTGTTGTTTTTAATGAAAATATTCTATTTTTTATTTTCTTAACGAGCATGACCCATAAAGATATTTTGGTAAGCAATAACGTTGGAAAGAAAATGTAATATGCCTAAGTGGAAGGCCATGGGAATGTCTTCATAATTGAGAGAGAAAAAAAAAATCTAAATAATATTATTTGTTATTGTATTTCATTTCATTGTCATGCATCTTAGAATACAAAACCATAACTATAAAGTTCGTGACTATACAAAAACAAATTAAGACTATTGGGTGCCAACAATAACTAAATGACAACTCATAAAATGATCTAGTAGAGCGTTTGTGTACCTTCTTGGGGCATAGAATCTAGTGTAAACATATTGTTAACATGTACAATATCCGTAAATATTACACTTCGGTATAAAAGGGTATGTGCACATATCTTGTGGACAATCAACATCTTTAAAACATATATCCCCTGCTGTATTTTAAAAAAAAAATGTAACTAAAATGAAAAAAATATTGGGTGGGGAAAGAAAGAGGAAATTTGACAATGATAAAAACAACTTACCATCAATGTTCTTTGCAACAACAAATATGGAAAGAAAATTAATCATAAGGTAAACAAACTTGACAAGTTCAGTCATATTTCACCCTTTTTATGTAACTGACGAGTTTATCACTTTATAATTTATAGAGATGACAATCTCCTTAAATGAGTTTAATAGTTTTTAAAAATCATTTCTAAAATATTACCATTATTAAATATCTTTTCAGTATATCAAGGTATTGTATTTGTCCCTTTCGCATATTTAGTAAGGAGGTTGCATAAAAAACTTAACAATCATAAGAATTGATTATTATTTTTAATAAAATTTTCATTATTTTATAACTTTTCACGATAGGAAAGGGAAAATCTCCAAAGAAGATTTTATAACTTTTCATGATAGGAAAGGGAAAATCTCCAAAGAGGAAATATTATTGGACAACAGAAATATTATTTGTAGAAATAATACGCCAGTAGGTAAAAGCATATTTGTACATTAATTGAGTGTATTGTTGGATTAAATTTAACTACCAAATATGGTGCATTAGTTTCTTTAAAAAAATTCGGTGCATTAGTTATTATTGTTTCATGTGAGCCATAGGGCTATAACTACTGTATACTCTAGATTTCAAGTTCATTGATAACTCTTTAAGAGAGCATGAAAAGTTCATCAAGAAATTACTCAACGAAATAACATGCCTCCAAAAAAATAGCAACGAGGAAGAGAAAAGGCAAGAGATTGACAAAGTTACAAATAAAATAATATATAAGTATTGTTCACCAATTTCTACGAAATGAACGGAACATCATCTACATTTCAAGTTCAAGAACTTTCTACTAAACTAAAAGAACAAGAAAAGGGAGTGTTCTTTGTTTATATTTAAAGTGGTAGAGGAGTAAAGTTAATGACATTAAAGACGTTTCGTGGGAGGCAATCCATACGAAGGTATTGAAACAAGAAAATTTTTTGAGTTTCAATTGTATAGACCATTTTTAAAAAAATATCTTTTATTAGTTTAAAGAAGAGTTAATTGTTCAAATTGATTGTGTAATATATGCGAAGTCTAACTTTCCACATAAAATTAGAATTTAACGACAAGGGAAAAATTCATTATGAATTTTCAAAGCACCAAAACTCAAAAAATAAAACAACGGAAATTTGATCTAAAAATCAAATTTTGAAATGTTAATATGTGGAGACAACTATAAAGAAAAATATATAAAGGATATGTAATGTTTTATAGCATTTTGAAGAGGCCGTGATTAATTTTGATTTTTGAATTAAAATGTGCAAAATTGCAATTTTGTTTCAAATAAGCATATATTGACAGGTCAAATTTACTTACTAATTTTGGAGACATTATTAGAACATTAAAAGAACTTTCACTACAACATTTAGGAGTTGAAAAAATGTTAACACATTTTTCAACACTCTCTTTGATTGGTTAAAATTCACATGAGACACATCACCAAATCACGTGGGTCCCATTGAAACATTGAACCTTTCTTTTGTCAAATTATTTCTTCTTTCCTTGATTGGTGCCAAACCCTCTTCCTCCTCTCTTGGAGGATTCAACTTTGTCTTCAATCTTGGCCTTTCCATTCTTAGACTAGTTTTCATTCTTTAACTTTCCTTTTTATTTCTTCTTTTACTTCTCACCATCACCACCTTTCTTGGTCGTTTGGGTATGGAATGCTTGTTGAACTGGTCATTCATCTTCCTTCTCAATCACAAGAAGTTCATGAGCCTCCAAAGAACTATACAATTATTTATTTTTATTTTTTTGAAAAAGTTAAATTAACCCACCCAAATTGGCACTGGAAAGAATTGAACATGAGACGTTGAGGAGGAGCACACCCAAGTGGGTTTAACAATACAATTATTCTATCATCATGGTTCTAACATCTTTTGGCTCTTGAATGGCTTTTACTATGAAATCAAACTTAGATTTCAGGGATCATATCTCATTACCTTTTAAATCACTTGTTGACCGGTTACATTTTCATCACATGTTTTCATTTGATTCACCATAACAATCAAATTCGAGAAATAATCAGCTATCTTATTATCTTTTTCCATAAGCATCATTTCATATTTTATAGGATTGAAACTTTAGTCGTTTCACCTTGTGTCCACCATCATGATATTTCTCTAATATATTCCATGCTTCTTTTGATCGTGTCACCTTTGAGATTTTCTCAAAAATGGCGAGTACCTACATTAGAACCAGAATCTTGCAATCCTTCTTCTTTGATTTCTTTGAAAGTCGCTCTTTGTACATCAGTCAAATTCAGCCCTAATTCTCCATGTCCATTTTGTACTGCCTCAAAGACTTCTTGAGCACCAAACAACGACTTCATCAAAGCACTTCATCATTCCCAATTGTGTCCATCAAAAATCAAAAGATTTGATGGAAAACCACCATTTGCATTCATGAGTACTGAGCAATAAACTTTTTGAGATCATTCACATTTCACTCATGTTTTCCATAGATTGATCCCCTCATAAATCTTCCGTGTTTCCCATAAATCTTAGATCAAGGCTTTTGATGCCAATTGTTAGCACAACATATAACGCTTCTTGTTTGTTATGTATTCTAACAATGAGTGATAAAGGTGAATTAAGATGATGGGAATTTAGAGGAGAATCTATGTGTTTTAAACCTAATCTCATCGATGAATGAAAAATAGTTACAACTTATTTATATTAAGATTAATTGTTAATCAAACAAAACATGCTTAACTAAATAATTGAATTTTTTAACTAACATACTATTTATGGATTTAGTAAATTCTCAAGGCCTCTATTGATATGATCAGTTCTTATCATGTCGTTATTATGTCATATCTTTATCTAATTTCATAAATAGCACCAAAAAAATACTAAGCAACATAAAATATGTACACCATCTGGTCACTATTATAAGGAAAAGTCTATTTTTTAGATTCATTCAATAAATATTGTATGTGGCATATTATATAGACCATATGCATCGTTTATTTAATGAACCTACAAAATAAATTTTTGGTTATAATAATGACCGGAAGGTGTACATTAGTTTAAGAACATCTTTGACCAATAGGTTGTAAACCTTATAGAGAAGACAATTATTAGTTACATACGGTGAGCATAGTGTGCATATGGTAGGACAAAACTTAGGTACAATTCTTTAGGTGCTTTTCGTATGGTTCTTAACTAAAAATACAACTTTTTTGGAGATAACAAACTTGAGAGAATTATGAATTTAAGGAAATCATGGTAAATTTAGTTAAGAACCATACGAAAAGCACTTAAGGAATTGGATCTAAGTTTTTTCCCATATGGTATTATATAAATGGAATTTGGATTTCCTTATAGTAATGAAGATTTCATATTCATGCATTCACACATTGTTGGTTGTTTGATAAAAATAGAATATTAAAAATAATGCAGATTTTACTTTTTAAATTTGATTGTTGAATATGTGAATGTCGTAATGAGGACTGCAAGGAGAGCTGGATCCTTATAAATGCTGATTCTTAACTTTCTTAAGATTGGACGTATACGTCTTATTAAGGGTTTATCCTATAATACAAATATTTAATTCGCTTTATGTTGGTCCACCCATACCTCTCATACTTTATTTTTCTTTCCCTTTCTATTCCTTCGTCGCATTCTTATTCCATTTCTTCATTGTTGGTATACTTTGAAACCTTATGGATCACTACCCTCGTCAACAACAAAATCACTAGACCAATCCCAATCCACCTAGCCATAAAGCTCTCTCTTTAGTCTCAATGAATCTTTGAACCACAAAGAGAAAAATGTCCCTAGCCCCAAGTGAGAATGTGAGATAAAGACAGACATTCCAGTTGTATCTTGTTGCTTTTGAGGAATATAATTTTATGTGTTCCCGAAGTTTATCATAACAATTATTGCTTTATTTGTTTAATGAATAATATACTATATATGGTAGAATTTGTACAATATGTTGTTATTATGACTGGCTTGTTTGTTCAACATCTTTGCATGCATGCAAGTGAATTTCTTCACGATACCCACGTGGCATCTTGGTGGACGATATAATTTACTAAAACTAATTATTATAGTGGTGGTAAATCAATTATAGGATTGTAACAAACAAAAAAAAAATCAATTATAGGATAGGATCTTCGGATTATCATACGTAGCAGCTCAACCCAAATCTTAAACAAGAAAAGATATTTGAATGATCACAAACAATTTTATGGACACATCATTTAGACGTTCATGCATAAAAATATATCATTTAAATATTTAAAAATTATATATTATTTGATTATTTTTTTAAAATATGAGTAGGTGATTAAATAAAATGTCCAAATGTTTGTGCCCCTAAAATTTCCTCTCTAAAATAATTGGTTGATTTGAAGATTTAATTTAGTCAAATTAGTAAATTAGATCAACCTCCGAAAACTCTTCATCATGATTTTTTACGGAAACAAAATTAGCTCATTTTATTATTAAAGTGTCATAATACAAGATGAAATACAATTAAAAATGTCCTGACTAATATAACAACATCCTTCTAACTAACAAATGATCAACATTGTTAATTTGCCGTCAGAACAAATTTATCCTAAAATTTAAAAAAGAGAAATCGAATTTCTACAAACACTTAGAATAGCATCCAATTTTAACTTGTGATCAAGTTTATTTGAAATTTGTCCATCACCAACTTTTTATCTAGTTCTATAAACAATTCATTAGACATTGTCCTAGCTAATTAAATTACCATACTAAACTTGTGACATGTTTCTTCAAAAAAAAAACTTGTGACATGTTTTTGCCACAAGATACGATTTGGGCAATTATTAGTATTTTATTTTCTTTTTACCCTTCACATTGGGAAAGTTAAAAACTGTGATAAACGGGTCCCACAAAATCCAACGAGCCACGTAACATTATGATTAGCAAGAGCATTACATATAAGACTGTGCAGAACATGAACTGTTTGTTCAGAGGCGGTGACCCATTAATTAAACCACTGGCAATCACACATTCGTCTTGAAGTAATTCTTTATTCTAGCTTATTAAAATAATACTAATATCCTTAAGTGATTTACTACAAATATTTTTCTTCTTCTTTTTCTATGAAGAGACAAATAAAAATGATTTACTAATATTAATATAGGACCCATTGTTATGGCCTTTTTCAAAATAGATTTTTGTAGTGTAATATATTTTTGTTATAATTTTTTTAACAAAGAATTTTTCAAGAAAAACTTCAAATGAAAAATTCGTTATAATAGTTTATCTTGAAATGTCATTCTAAGTATTTCATCATTTTGTTATAATTTTTTGGATACTAAAATTTTAAAAAATCTCTTAAAAAAAAGCTATTTCAAATAGCTTTTCATAAAAATCATTTTTTAAAGATGTCATTTTGAAAAAATATGTGATTTTAACTATGTAAAATCTCGAACAATGAATATTTAAGTTAATGAATGTTAAAATATCTTTTTTAACTTATACTAAATGAGTTTGAAATAACTTATACTATTTTTGAGAAAATTTCCAAAAAATCCATTTTTAGAAATACAAACAAAAATCTATTTTTAAAAAATCTAAAACTCTTTGTTTTTTCGTGGCAGCTCCTTCTTGATAGGATCCCTACGCAAAATAATCTTGTTAGGCGCGGGGTTCCCCTCCGGTGGGGTGGGTTGTGTTTTCTGCCCTATGGGTGGGGTGCCATCTGAGACTGCGGTGCATATGTTCCTTTCTTGTCTGTCCTCCTTTCTGGTGTGGTATCAGGTGGCTAGGTGGTTGGGTTGGGAGTTGGTTATGCCTGTGGGGCTAGCCCAGCAGTTTGAGGCTTTTACAGGTTTAGGAAGGGCTAAGAGGACTAGATTAGGTTTGCTTCTTGTTTGGTATGCTGTTATTTGGACAATTTGGGCGTCTCGGAACGACCTTATCTTTGTTGGTGGCTTACTCCGAGAGGAGCCAGTGGTGGACAAAGTGAAACTCTTAGCTTGGAAGTGGTTCCTAGTTAAGTACCCTGCTAGTTCCTGCTCTCTCTATGAGTGGGAGGGGCAGCCCGTTCTGCGTTGGAATCAGTAGGGTTTTTGTGGTGGGTGTTTTTTCTGGGGTTGCTTGTGGGGTTGTATCTCCTCTACCTTCCTGGTGTGGCTCCCAGGATTTCCCCTTTGTTTTTTTTGTTTGTCTACAGGTGTTTGTTGTCGCTTTTAGCTATCGGCGTTCTGGTGCCTCTTGTTTCTTTTGTTGCTTTTGCTGCTTTAGTGTGGTTTTGGGTGCGCCTCCGCCCCCGTCTATGAGGTTGGGATGTTATCCTTGGTGGTGGTTTGTTGGAGCGTCGTTTTGACGGCTTTTTGGTGTATTGTACAATATTTTTCTTTCTATTTATATATATATACACACACATATTTTGTCATTCAAAAAAAAATACCCATACTTTTTCCAATCATATTTAAAGATAAAAAACAACTTTTCAGATTTAATAAATAACTAATGTATTCGATTCATACATAATTAGTTAGATACATTAGTTATTCAATGAAGGTAGAAAATTGTTCCGAGGAGCCATGTTTATAAATATGAAATTTAATTGAGTTTAACATAAGGTTAGATGATCCATGTTAGGTGAGGTTGCGTGAGAATGTTGAAAATGTATGTAATGACAGAAAAAACGATTAACTTGTTTTTGCTTTGCTTGCTTCTTGGGCAAATCGTAGTTCACTTCACTCACAAAGCGAATATAGGGAGCATCTTTTGGAAAGTGGTGCTAATTCCCGTTTGTCGAACTGTTGTTCATCAATCTCTAGACGATCTGATTCTCTCTTTGAATGTTTTTTGAATCTTTTGGTCGATATTCCATAGGAGAGATTGTTTGGACTTAGCTATCATGAATGTAGGGTCCCTTAACCCTATATTTATTCATTTTTATAATACTATTTTTTGGCTTTAATGTATTTGAACTTGAGCTAGCCTTTTTCTTTTTGGTGTAGTTTCCATCTTTGACCCATTGAAATGTGTTGTTGTCTAGTGGACTAGACGCATAACAAGCCAAGTAAGAAACCAAGAGAGTGTTGCTTTGATCATTGCAGGGTATACCTTTATCTCTTTAGCTTTTTCTTCTTAATATTGTGATCCAAATTTCAGGATTCATCTTGTTTGTTATACGGCTAATACTGTTGCCCTCGTCATCAACTACTCCTAAAAAGCATTCAGGTTGGATTTGGAGCATGAGGATACTATCATGACAATTCACCAATTACTTGGCTTTGTTTTACAATCACGTGATTCCCTCGGTACGGCATCAAGCAAGCTGGTATAGCTCCGGACACGGTTTAGGTGTGAAAAATACTATTGTTATTTTGTGAACCTATGAGGTATAATTTGTTGTGGTAGTTCATAGTCATTTTGACAATCTCGTTTCTCATCCAACATGCACATAATAAGTAAAGACTTCAAATTCAGTAACAAATTAAATGGTTAATTTCACTAAACATGTTAACACAATTTAGTGGATGGTGTTGGAAAGTTTAGAGGAGCGTTGGGGGCAACTCTGGGTCAATGCTTCATAATCACAAGAGACTGAGATACCAAATCTAATTAAAACATTAAGACATTATGTTTATATGTGGTCTCCCTTATACATCGAACATTTCACTCATTCATATGCAACATAAGATTTGACCGTTCACGGTTGAACCCAACAATTATTGTTGGTGGTTGAAAATAAACATATTGAAACTCTTCCACATTGCTTAGAATGATAGATTTTGGTTATGTCCACAAATAGGGATTCTTTATATGCTTTGCGGTTGCAACATTGTTTGATATTTCACGTCAGAAACGAAAAGTGGTTTTGAAAGTGTTGAATGAAAAGTTCCGTTGTGAAGTTCAAGCTAAATTAAATTGATGGAAGAATCAATTTTAACAAAAAAAAAAAACAAAGATTAATGATTATTTTTTTTAGGAAATTAATGATTTTTATTATTAGTTTTTTTTTTAAAAAAATATCTAATATGTTGAATAAAAAAACTATTCAATATCTAATACATTCTATTGCTAGTGTAAATTGGGTATCCTCTACGCGCAACTGCGGAGACTAATGCCTCGAGCATTATGAGATCCGAATGGACGACAAGCTCCCCCTAAGAGTTTTAACGATGTTGCATGCTTAAAGCTGAATTCGAACTCAAAACATTATTTAATATATTCTATTGCTTCAACCATAAAATTCAACAAATTTTATAATTTTCTTTAAGGTTATCCGATTGAATTTAAAAAATGGATTGATAATAATTTTTTAGGTCTTGTTAACGAGTGTCCCTGAGGCACTCTGGCACTCTTTAAGGATTCTAAAAGAATAAATTATTTCATATAAAAGTCAAATATTTCAATTTCCAATACATTGATTACACATATTTTTTTAAAAAATTGTCATTTAAAGGTCTTAAAGAATGCCCCGAAAACACTAGTTAACGTTTCCCTAATTTTTTATATCAAATAAATGGATCAAATCCAATCTATTAGTTTTTAGTTTCTTTCGAAGAGTTGTGTCACAACCTTAAGTATCGTATATAATTTGGGACCAAGTGAGTAACTCTGTTGAGTTTACCATTAGGTATACTTAGAGGAGTTTTGCCTGACATTTGAAATATACTAGTCAAGTGGTTCTCCTATCTAAGTGACTAATATTTTGAGTTGAAATTCCCCCTTTAGACTTGTCCTTTCCAATAATGTGTTCTAATTGTGATGGATGTTTTTATTTGATTATTTATTAACTGTGAAGTCCCGATACTTCAAAATAGATGACGTATCGTATCCCCTGCGTATCTTGCACCGATACATGTCTGATACTTTCCGATACGTATCAGAAGAGTATCCGAAGATTAATTTTTTTTTTTATTTTAAAAATAATTATTCGATACTCCCCAATACGTATTAGAAGAGTATCCGATAATTATCCAGTATTGATACCTGCCCCGATATTTTCCAATTAATGTTAACTAAAATAACTTAATTCTTGAGTACTGATGTGTTCTTTTTTGGATATAGTGCTTCTTTTTTGGATCGATAAAGTATAACACTAACATATATAGTATAGCACTGATGGTGCTCTTTTTGGGATATATTGTGTATGTAATTGACTAATCATCACTCTCTTAATGTCAATATTATTTATATTTATGTTGATGTGCTATGAGCCTATCAATATTATTTATATTTATGTTGATGTGCTATGAGCCTATGACTGATTGTTAATATATTTGCATATTAAAAAAATGGTTATAATTATATAATCTTTTTTATTAACGTATCATAGCCGTATCGTATCTGTATCCCAGCCGTATCGTATCTTGATTTTTGAAATTTTTCTGTATCGGTGCAGTATCGTATCTGTATCGTATCTTGTATCCGGGCTTCATTTATGAACTGTACATGAGTTCTTTACTTTTAGTAGAAATTTTTGGTATTTGACTCCGCATGTTGTTAATTGGTAGTTTTTTTTCTTTTCTCAAAGCTTCGACCCACTTGTATTAAAAAAAAATCTACATAAAATTGATCACATAAAATGCGAGAATTGTAAATTGAATAGTTAAATTGATCACATAAAATGCGATAATTGTAAATTGAATAGTTATCTGATCTAAATGACTAATTTTTTGATTTAATCTTGAGTTAAACTCTCAATTCAAACATATATTCCTAACATTTTGTCGAGGTCTCGGGGAGTCCAAGAGAACATCAAGAGCAACAATTGACCAATACTTCAAGACCACAAGAGAGGGAGATGTTATATATGCACCTCTCGGGGAGTCACATCTCTTATATGTCCACCATTATATCCATTCACTCACATGCCATGCAAGACTTAATTTGAGACTTAAAACCCAACAATCTCCCCCTCAGGTGTGAGTTCTCACCTCCTATACTTGATCCAAACATCGGGATCTCACTCCCGTTTCTACACCAAGTTCAACCAAAGCCCTAATAGCAGAGTTTGGGAAAAATCGACATAGTGAAAATAAAGGAACACAACCAAGTTACATGAATATAACATGGAAACCGATGAAAAAACCATAATCATTGCCTAATGACAATCAGAGAATAAAATTATATTCAAATTTGTACAACATATAGACTAATCCCAAACACCCACCAACCCTAGTACTCTCTCACTCTTCGGAGAAAATAATTAACTACATTTCACAAATTCTAAGACAAGAGTATAAGAGAAAAGAAAATGTCAAATACAAGTTTAAAGTGTTTTCGACTGGTACATCTTGTAACGAAGAACTACAGTCCATATATATAACTCTTATCTCCATGTTCCTTACAATTCTAAGAAATGTGAAATTATTTTAACATGTTTTTTTAACCAATACCAACAGTCTTCACCTTGATTCAAAACGATACATTTGTTTCTATTGTCGACACCAACAATTATAGTTTAAAAGAGCAATCAAACTCTACAAAGAATGTTGACGCTTGAAGTTAAATCACTCTAAGAATTTCCACATGTCAAAAATCAGATTGAAAACTTACGGTACAATTTTCATGTTGGCAGGAAACTCTTCAACACATCATTGATTTGAAAACTCCACAGGGGCAAAGTTATTGTAGCAACCAAATATAACATATTTTAAGTTCATATCTCAAGACTAAATCAAAAGTTCTAATGCTAATCTTGATGGGGAGTACAAGAGTGTGTTGGGAGTAACAATAGGTTAGTCCTCTAGGACCACGAAAGAGGGAGACGACCCATCTCTATCCAAAACTTTAAGCCATCTGATATATAAATCATATTTTTGTTTTATACATCTAACATTTTATCTATTCATAGATGATATAAGACTTAATCAATCACATTCAAAATCCAACATATTTACATTTACACTTAAGGTGAAATACAAAAGTGAGAAGAATGGGTGTTATGAACTTTCTCTTACTAACACCCTCTCTAACACTTATGTGACTCTCTTATTGTATGAAATTCATATTGATATCATACTTTGGAGGTGTTAATGTGTTTGGAGGGTGTGTGTCCGTTGCGATGAGCCTTTTTCCTTTGGATTTGCTTGTTGTTTGCACCAATCGTATATCATGTCTATTGTCTTACTTATTGTGTGCTGGTGTCCGGTGGGCCGGTTATTTTTGCTTTGAGATCAGGAGCTGATGTCAAGCTACAATCCTGTTTGACTTGATATGGTGTTCTCTGGTGTACCGGGGGTGAGGGGTGCCCTGCTGATTTGGTTCTAAAGTCTGGGAGTCAGCTTTTTGATTCGAGATCAGGAGTCAGCTTTTTGGCTTTAGTTGGTTTTTGGGCTTTTGTTTTGTGCTCTTTCGATGGATCGGAGGTCGAGAGGTTCTAGAAGCTGCATGTTCATTCGGTTAGGAGCTTTTCATATGTGGCTCAGCTTGGGTGTTGAAGTCTGGGAGTTTTATTTTAAGAGGTGTTCTTTAGGGGTGAGTAGTGACGATGAGTGGCTGTGGATACTGTGTTTACAGTGTATTGTTTCTATTTAGGTGTCCGTCTTAGTTGGTGTTATGTTTTTGTGGGTTTATCTTCAGGTGCTTTGTTTGGTGGTTATGGTGTACCGTCTATATATGGCACCATTTGTATCTTGTTTCGTCCATATCTTGCGTCTTGCGGGAATGACGTTTAATAATATTTGCTAATTTAAAAAAAGATATCATACTTTGATAATGATTCTCACATAAAATGGTGAGACTTACCTGAATTCTATTCAATAAAAGAGTGAATATTAGATAACATGTTAAAAAGAAAATGTTTTTAGCATTTATCAAAGTGAGGATACGATGCATTAAGAATTAGGAATATGAAAGTTCTGGCAATTAATGAAGGCATTGGATTACCAAAGACCGCAGGTAGAGAAGTGTATGTTTAGCATTAATATTGGGATTAGAGCGAGGTTAATTGAGGAGAGAAGAGAAGGAGGCATGAGAATATCACAAAAAAGAGAAGAGAGGAAAAGGGAAGTAGTACCACTAGCAGTAGTAGTATTCCATTTTCTTTGGGGCAGAGAGATACGGATACAGAGTTTATGAATAGAATTGGATTTAGTAAAGCTAAATAAAAGCCTCGTGATCGAAGAAGGCAGATCCTGGAAGACTGTTCCCTCTGTCACGTGCCCACTTTTGACTACCCAATCAATCTCACTCATCCTCTCTTCCTTCCTTTTCCTATGTTATACCCTCTCTCACTCTTCTTCTTCTCCTCCTATAAATTCAAACCATTTGATACAACATTGCAACATATTATTGTCACACTCATTCATCACCAATGATGCATCATTGTTGTAGTAGCTCTCAACAAGGTCACATAATGGGAGGAACATGCACATGTGGTATGTTTCATCCTCAAACAAATTCTAACTACTCCTTGCTTTACTCTAACTACCAACAACATGATCATTACGATTTTGACCCTTACTCTTACACTACTCCATCTTCTTCTTCTTCTGTTGATTGCACACTCTCCCTTGCTACCCCTTCCACACGTTTATCTGAAGACCAAGATAAACGAAACCGTCGCTCTTCTCTTGCTAATTTTTTCTGTACCAAATCTTCAAACACTAAACATAATTCTCAATCTCAATCCAAGTCAAACAAAGGAAACAATATTGGTAGTAACTCTAACAATGATTCTCTTCTTGCTCGTCGTTGTGCTAGCTGTGATACCACTTCTACACCCCTTTGGAGGAATGGTCCTCGTGGCCCAAAGGTAAAAATACATTACCATCTTTGTCTCAATGTTTAAAATATATGAGCCGAGATCGGGTAGTAGACTATAAATGTTCAACAAAGATCATTTATAGTCTACTAGGTCTCGGTTCAGTATTAAGAGTCTGACTTTGATAGTGGAAGACAAGATTTTATAGAGTACGAGACAATGTCATTGTCACCACTATTTATAATAATTTTTTGTTTCTTGATGTTATCTTTTATTTTTTATCTTCTTTTAAGAATGTTTTGTAATAATGGTTGAATTGAATTTGCAGTCATTATGCAATGCTTGTGGGATTAGATACAAGAAGGAAGAGAGAAGAGCGAACGTCGCGGTTGCCACGACAGCCGTGACTAACAGCGGCATAATGGAGTCAGGAAACTTCTACAACAACAACAATTCATGGTACTCATCACAACCACAGAGTCAAATGTATGGCAATGAGCTACGTTTCATGGATGATTCAGATGTAGAATCAGAAAATGGCATTCCTAATTTCCTTTCTTGGAGACTAAACACAAGTCTTGTTCACGATTACACAAGATGAAGCATTGGAATTAGAAGTTATGATGATGATGATGATATAAGCTTAATATTCCTACGTTAATACTAGAACAGAAAGAAGACAAAAAATGATGATGTAGATGTAGGTGTACGACAATGTTTTACGATGTAGATGTTTTTGATTGTGATGGTTATGGTCTCGTCAACGGTTTATTTTACTTTTTTGACCTTTTTCTTTTTCATCTTGTTCTTTTCTTTTCTCTCTCTGTCTTGCTTAAGAATATGGAGAGAGAATCGGATAATTCTATTCTATATATGTTCTTAACTTCAATTAGTTTTTTTTTTTTTTTTTTATGTAATATTTTTTGTTTGTTTGTTCTCTGTCTTTAATCAACTTTTTCTTTTCAGTCACTTGGTAATCTCAACTCAACCTTTTTGTTCCTTCACTTTTCCTATTGATAGTACTATTTTAGATTGGCGATGACCATATATGAAATATCACATGTGGACCCTTTGATACTTTTGATTTGGTGCAAGGGAACCCAAAGTCGAGTTTGGAACTTGATTGTTTGTTGCTTTAACCATTTTTTTTAAGATTACTATATATGTTAAATCAGTATAGTTAGAACTTAGAACAGTGGTCATTGATGTTGAGAATTAAATTAAATCAATTATGAAATGCTAATATTAGTAGTAGTTGATTAGAGTTACATTTCCACATAACATAGACTCATGAACTTACACGACCAAAAAAAGAGACTCATGAATTTCATATACTAGTGTATAGCTTCATATACTATTACCGTGAAAAATACATTTTCAGGAAATAGACAGTGTCACAGTGAAACTGAGTGAAGTTGTAGGATCACTGTTCTCTCTCATGCGGACACCGTGCGGTTCAGAACAGTAAGATTGAGATGTCTTTTTAGTTTTACTGCATCGAATCAAACCGTCCAGTGACGCCAGCTGCTGGGAATTGAACCAAAATAAATTCTCTTTTTTCATCGTCATGCCAACAATCATTAGAGGTTCCTTTAAAAAAGAAAAATTAGTATGAAGGTTATATCAAACTGCAAATTTTTATTAGGAAATAAGTTAAAAATTTGCGTTGATTAAGAAATACAGTACATACTAATTTATTAGAAAAACAAACAAAAAAAGTACTTATATTTTTAAAGTGGGTTTTACTGATTACACTTGCTAAAATATTAGTAGCCGTAAATTACCAAGTTACACCCATTTTATTTACAAATTTTCAGTCACTGTGCTAATTTAGACCAAATCATTTCTTTTTCATTTTTAACCTCGGATATTGAAGTAACAGGTATATTAGTCTTGGTGGTAGGGTAGTCATTCTTAACTCGGTTATGAACAGTATTTTTTATCTTTTATCTCTCGTTCATGAAGATATTCGTTAAGGTGTGAAAATATATCGTTCAATTGCAAAGGTGTTTTCTCTGGGGTGGCCTAAAATGGGACAAGAAAATCTCATTGACTAGGTGGTGTGATGTTTGCATGCCGAATGAGAGAAGAGAACTTGGGATTAAGGGGTTGTCTCTCTTTAATTTGGCTTTCCTAAGTTAGTGGAGGTGGAGGATCTTTTGGATATTCCAAACTTGTGTGGGATGTCCTCATTGCGAGACTTGTGTTCCAACCACCGAGACCTTCCTCAGAAGTCAGCAGTAGGGTTCCTGGTTGGTCTCCATCTGGTAGGAAGTTAGAGGAAAATATGTGGATCTGGAGTCTTGCATAGAGTACATGACTCATCATTTGGGAGAAGGATTTGGTTCCACCTATGTAAAATCTCCATAAAACAAAGTTTATCTTTCCTTATAATAAAGTTGCTTGAAGTGAGGCCACGTCCTAGTAGAGTTTTCTTGGTTATTTCAGCTTATAATGTTTTTGTAGAGACCTTCCTACGGGTGTTGGTCTCCCGGACATGAGCTCCTTATTCTAACTAATGTTTAGAAAAATTGGACATCTAGTTATTGCCTTCTATTGACAGATACTATTGGATAGGGTCTATACTTGTCTCAATCTTTTTTAATGCAGAGTTATAACATATCCTAATGGGACAATTTATATATTTTGTGGTTCTTCATCTATTTTTGAATTGTCATTTTCCCTCCAAGTGTGGTACACAGTTTTTTGGTGGTTAATATGGGAGTTAGCTATGCTACCAAACTCATTTTGTAGAAACATGTTAATCCTGCATCCTAAGATGATTGATGAGGTTGACAATAGAAGCACCAGGATGAAAAGGAAACACCTCTTCATTACGAGGTAACAAATACAGCTAAGTCGGTCTCCAAATAAATAAAATTAGGCTTAAATATCTGTCTAATCCCTGTAAATAAGCCTCAGTTGAATTTTAGTCTATGTACTTACTAATCCTTCCAATTTGTCACTGCAAGTATTAATCATTTGAATTTTCGTCCTAATCTCGTTTGATTACTGACGTGGAATGTCATTAGTGGATGAGTCAGTAAATATAATGTAAATTGACCTTTATACCCTTATTGTTTTCAGACATGTGCAAAATTACCAACTTACCCATATCTTCTTCCCTCATTCTCCTTCTCTTCTTCTCTCCCTCCCTGTCCCTATCCTTCCGTTTCACCACCAGCACCCACCCACTCCCTCTCCTTCAGTTTCTCCCACCGCCGTGTCGGAGAAACACAAAGCAGTAGTAATACTAACTCACAGATCTAATTTTATACATAAAAGTTGAGGTGCAAACAAACCACAAATACAACACCCAAACATGAAGGCTCAACACAAAGCAGGCGTGTTTGTTTCCAGAAACTGGTGTTGTTGTTGCGAATCGGAATTTAGTATTTTTTAGTTTCAGTTGAATTTTAGCTTTAACAATGGCAGACTACTAGCTTGGTGGTGTATGCATAATATAAGAGTAAGCTAAGATAAATTCAAAGTAAAAGGATTGCAAATGTGATAGCTTGCTGTAAAAACTCAAAGTGAGAGGTGTTATAGGTGGAGTTAGTATGCAAGGATCCAGAATTGATTGAAATTGTGAAGCAAGAGCTTGGTCTAATGTGGTGTGGTCTGGTACCACAATTTCTCAGTGTAGTCGGATCGGTTTTGGCACAGTCTGTTTTGCAATAACTGTTGTGAGCATGAAAATGTGGTGTGGTCTGTTGTAATTTCGTATATTTCTGTTGAACCAGTTCGCCTATTTGTCCTCTGAATCAGGTTGCTAGAGTTCATGTTGCTATGTTGGAAGCAACCTGCATAATTATGCACGTGGGGTCGCTTTTTATTGTTTAGATTTTGTGGTAGTAAGAGACTTCTTTTTACAGTTTTTTCAGCGAATCGCGCAGTCACTTCATACAACAACCATTTACGCATTCCGTGTTCCTCCGCCTCTTGCATTTCTACGCCGTTATCGCCCTCAATCCGTAACTTCCACACGATGCTTTCACAGACACCTTGTCGTACGCGTTGCGTTTTGAGCTCCGCTGCTTCTTTTAGTTCTTCAGCTGGCGGTGGTAATGGAGGTGCTGGAGTTGGAAATGGAGAAGGAGGTGGTGGTAGAGGTTCTGGTGGTGCGGCTGGAGATGGTAGTGTAAAATTGGTTGGAGATGCGGCGCAAGAGGTCTCGCCGGAGCAATTTAAGATAAATAGATTTGAGTTCAATAAGATTTAAGAGATTAGGGATTTGACTAGAGTTTTGGAGAAGAAGGCAGGGGTAATTTTGGAGGGTGGTGGTGAAACGGAAGGAGAACGAGGGAAGAAGAGAAGGAGAATGAGGAAAGAAGGCAGGGGTAATTTTGACATTTCACGTTTGTCTTTGTTGACTCATAATAGCCTTTTACCAATCATCTTGTGCCACGTCACTTCTATGTGACTAATGACATGCCACGTCAGTAATCAAACGAGATTAGGACGAAAATTCAAATGATTAATATTTGCAGTGGCAAATTGGGAAGATTTGTAAGTACGAGGACAAAAAATTCAACTGAGGCCTATTTGCAGGGACTAGACACATATTTAAACCATAAAATTATAATCTTTGTGATAAGTGTCAGAAAACAGTTAAATATACTATATATTTTAGGCACTTTGATTACTTGATTCACAAGTTATCTAGTAAAAAGCTCACAAATATGGAAGAATCATTCATTTATGTTTTTTACATCTAATGCCAACGTTTTGTGTAGGAAAATGCATGCCTGGACACCTTAGAAGCAAGGAAACATGAAGAAATGCAAAGGTCAACTGGCCACAATGAGTGAAAGGTGAGTTCAGTGCGAGTTATAGGCAGAGTATCAGAGGCAACTCGCCTCCCATGCGCCATGGCGAGTGGAGGGCAAGCACAACTTGCCATGGCAAGCATATTTACTCGCGAGGCGAGTTAAGGCGGCCTAACCCCTCAGAGTTGACGTGGCAGAAACCCACTGGGGAAGAAAGCTCAACTCGCCATGGCGAGTCGAGTCAGAGAAAAAAAAGTATAAAAGGCCTTTCATTCACATCAGAAAAAAAAGATATCATATCATATCATACCATATTATTAGAGGCCACTTTAGGAGAGAAATAAGGGAAAGACCAGAGAGACTCTAAAGAGCAAGGAGCACAAGGATTGAAGGAAGACACAAGATCATTGAGACATCATGGCTTGATTCCATTCCATCTCTTCTTTTCTCCTTGTAAGGTTACCATGACAATGAGTAACTAAACTCTTTT